>ENA-UOOK01000006-UOOK01000006.1-fermentation-metagenome-genome-assembly--contig:-NODE-6-length-194076-cov-50.342983_pt1 | contig 194076 bp, 193 predicted proteins | sample MGYA00245777_ERZ724023 | MGnify/ENA primary metagenome ERZ724023 (study PRJEB28704, sample SAMN03018312) | fermentation metagenome | biome: anthropogenic terrestrial biome; feature: soil... | reverse complement strand
GCCTGGAACCTTGTCTCAGGTTCCATCTCCGGGCTCTTGCTCTCACAACCCGTACCGATAAACGGCTTGGTAAGCCATTACCTCACCAACTACCTAATCGGCCGCAGACCCATCCTTAGGCGAAAAAACATTTCAACAAAATACCAATTACAGGAAAAATCATCTATCCAGTATTATCTCCAGTTTCCCAGAGTTATCCCAGTCCTAAGGGTAGGTTATCCACGTGTTACTGAGCCGTACGCCAAGAATATAAATTCTTTCGACTTGCATGGCTTAATCGAATCCCAATAGCAGTAGCTTCTGCCAGGATCAAACAGATTTGACAGAAAATACAAAAAAATAGTAAACTAAATACGTTATAACATTATTAGTCACGTTAAGAAGTACACATAAAAAAATAGACAGAGTAATACACATAAAATACAGATTCATTACATCTTACATATCAGACATAACAATCAAATATCACCACATCTACAAAACCAACATCAAATCATAATAATTAATATTAGATTCTCACGAACATTATAATAAATCAAATAATTGATTTAATACAATTTTATAAATATAATAAATTTAGCACATGCGAAAAGCAGTCATCAAAATTAATTGTAAAAATACATAAAATTAAGACTAACGCCATAAACACATGGCACAACCTATAAGGAAAGTTACAACAAAGATAAAATCTAATAAAAATATTTGCAAAAACTAATATTTTCACAATAACTTAAATAATATAAAAGTTTTCAACATAAAAACTATCTTAAAGAAAAATAATTAAAATATAAATGTTTAAATCAAAAATAATTTTCATAAAAATAGAATCTATAATACTAATTAATCAAATTCTCATAAAAAATTAGAGAATAAAAAATAGTTTTAATATATTTAGAAAAAAAACCTTAATAAAGTGATAAAAAAAGTTATAATATTTATTTCAATTAAATTAAAATAAATTATTTTAAGAATCTTGATTATTAACTGTTGTCTTTAAATCATTAACTTCATTTTTTAAAGTATCAATAACTAGTTTAATAACTCCTTCTTCAATTAAACTATATAAATCATAATCTTTAGTTATAATTTCATATTGACCTGTTTCTAATAAATCCATTAAATGAATAAATACATATTCTTCTTGCATCTTCTTAGATTCTTTAATCTTTAAATTTTCATATAAATTAAATAATAATCTTTTTACAATAATAATAAATTGTTTTTTTTCATCATAATTTTCATCTAAGACATAATCAGATGGTAAAAAATCAGTTTTTAACACATATAAATTAGAACGATTATCTCCTTTATTACTATGTAATGCATAGCCAAAACCATCTATTTGGATTAAGTAAATATAAAAATCCTCATAGATTTCAATTTCAACTTTCTTTAATTCTTTAGGTATAGATAGACAATCTAAATTTTTAACTATCATATTAAAATCACAAAAAACACTTTTTTTTATATTTTCATTACTTGCTTTATATGTAAATTTAAAATTTTACTTAATAATTATTAAAAATTATTTATTAATTAAAATTATATCTTTAACTTATATAAAACATCCTATTAATAATTATTAAGATAAATTAAAAAAAGTTTAAGTTTTATTTTATTATATATTCATATGAAATTGTAAAAGAATAAAAAATTAGAAAAAATTTTTAAAGTTTAGAAGGACATTTTATGTAATATACTATATAAAACCTTACAAAAAAAATTAAAAAAAGTGAAATTTAATTAAAAATTTAATGAAGTGTGGATATTATAATATTTACAGGATTATCAGATTTTTGAACACTCCAATCCAAATCATTAGACATTAAAGCAGTTATAGTTAATTGTTTACCCTCTTTAACAACATAATACTTATATTGATCTTTATAAAAACTCAAAGGAGCACTATAATGCTCTTCAGTTACACTTAAACCATTAATATAAACATTTCTTTGACCTACTAAAAGATACCCAGTAATAGCTTGATAATCTTGCTGATTATCCACACCAGGTATTATTCCTATAGAAGTTAACTCTTTAAAATTATTCATTAAGAGCATATCATTATTACTATTTTCTTCATCAACTTCATAACCAAAAGGTAAATTAAATTTCCCTTCAGATCCTAAATCAACTGTTTGATTTAATGCCGTATAATAAATAATTGCACCCATACTAGCTAAAACTATTACAGTAATAATTAAAATAATGCTTAAATTTTTTAAACGTAATTTATCATTTGGATTTAATGAATGATACTTAGTAGTTAATCCTTTAAAACTTAAGTTCTTTTCTGATTCAAGATTTTCTAAAGGTTTTCCACAATATTTACAAAATTTATCCTTCTTTGGTATTTCTTCTCCACAATTTGGACAATAAAGTTTCAAAAAATTAAGCCCCCATATTAATTATTTTATTATGAAGTTCTGGGAAAATTTCTTTTAATTTAAATCCAATAAAACTAAAAACAACACTTAATACTACTGAATAAGCTAAATCTGTTAAAAATTGGAGGTAGATAAAATACATTGTAGCAGGCATTGAACTTAAAAAATTCATAAGAAGATTATAATCTATAATTACTAATGATAAAATTGAAAGAATTAAACTGTAAATTAATAAGTCAACTAAGTTATTATTAATACTTAAATATCCAAGGATTAAAGCCCCAATTATTACGGGATAAATGTTTTGTGAAACTAAACCTATTATACTATTTATTATTAATCCTATGAGAATTGGATAATATTTTTTATAGTTTTCATCTGAATTTTCTACTTTAACTTCCTGTTTTGAGTTTATCTTTTCTATTTGACTTCCACATTTTTCACAATAAATTGCACCTTTTCTTAATTTCCCTCCACATTTAGGACAAAAAAGGATCGGTGGTATTTTCTTAGCTTGTGATAGTTTACATCCACATTCTGTACAGTATTCCATTTTATTTTCATATTCTTGACTACATTTTGGACAAATCTTTGACAAGTCCTAGCAACCCCTTTTATTCTTTTAAAAAATATTTAATTTATAATAGTTAATCTATTGAGTGTTAATATTTAAATTCACCTATTATTTGTTCATATATTATGGAACAATACTGATTTTTAGATTATTTAAAAATAGGGATTCATAAAATTTTTTTTTAGAAAAAATATATATAAATAAAAGACCATATTCATTATTACCAGGTGCCTGTTTATATGTAAATTTTTTTTAGGACTCTTAAAAAAAAATATAAGTAAATTAAGCCTGAAAAATAAGAAAAACATATGTTAAAGTAGGATTTAATAAAAAGAGAGAAAAAATTTTTAGTAAATATTAGTATTTACTAAATAATGGGGTGTGCTCTCTTTTTTTCCACACCTACTCTATTTTTTCATGATTTTGAAATATTTAATTATAAAAATATTAAGATTTTAGGTGCTAATAATTTAGATTTTTTTTGAATTTTTGTTTTTATTTATTTTCATAAAAAAAAGTGATAGTTAGTTAATTTGCGAATAAATCAAGTTTTTCTAAAAGAGCTATAAAGGTTTAAATCCAAAAACAAAAAGTTTAGAACTAATTCATGATGAAAATAAATACCTTTATATACTATAAAATATTTATAGATTAACTAGAATAGCATGTGTTAACACATATCACCCCCTTTAACATATGTTTTTAAAAAATATTTTAAACCTTTTTTTAAAGCACATGCTATTCAATACTTTTTAATAATACAATTTAACTAATTTTACTAAGTCTTTTTTTAATATAAAACATTTTTTTCTAAATTAAACTTTAGATATAAATTTAGGTATTTTTATTAATTTTAATAAAACTTAAGATATTTAATAGGTAGATGCTAATTAAGTATAAACTTTAACTAGAAAAAATAGCATACAACTAATTTTATTAATTTAACCCTAAATTAAAATAAATAATAATAGTTTAACTACCATTTTAATTAAATGAGATTTTAATTTAGATGTGATGAAAAATAAAAGAAAAATAGATTAATTAGGGGAAAATCCTAAAAAAATGAAATTAAACACTAACACTAATAGTATTAGAAACATTAGAAGATTCATACTGACTAGTACCCTCATAAGTACAAAAAACTTTATACTCTCCAGGATAAAGATTAATTTCTAAGTGATACTCACCATTAACATCAGTACTAACAAAATAAACCTTACTCAAACCAGTACATGGATTAGTAAGATTCAAACTAATATGCTGACCAATAATAGGACTACCATCAGTACTTAAAAGTTTTCCTGTAAGATTTCCAATCACACCATAAACTGCAGTGTAGTTATTAATAGTTAAAGTTCTAGGGTTAAAATTTAAACTTAATGTTTGATTATCCACAAAAACTTTTATAAAAGTATTATTAGTCACAGTTTCATTAGGTAAATATTTACTTGTAAATTCTTTCATAAAACTAAAATTCTCTGGATCTACCTTACCATTATTTGTAATAAAGAAAGCTTGCCTAAAAGGCAGTTTAATATTTTCTGGAAGAGAAAAATAAGAATTATTCAAATTATCATATACAGTATTTAAACTTAATACTAAATTATAATCCACATTCTTTAAGGATAATATAATCCAATTATCTGGAGTGAAAGAAGACTTACCCTGATTTATAGGGTTAGATGGATTTAAACTTATTAAAGTAGAATTATTGAAAGCCTGATTATTACCCCACCAATTATAATTAGCATTTAAATCATCTTTAGAATTAACATAAATAGTATACTGATTTTCTAAATTATTATTTAAAAATACATTTCCATTTAAAGTACATGTTTTAAGAGCATAAACAGATCCAGTATTATTAATAAAACTTGAAAATTCACAATCCACTTTAATTGTATTATAAATCGCACCACTAGAAAATAAAGCTTTATTAGATGTGAAACTTGTATTTTTAACATTTAATTTATCAACAGCATAAATAGCTCCACCTAAAGTTTCTGCATAATTACCTGTGAAACTAGAGTTAATTATTTCACCACTAATAATATTTATTCCCCCACCAGAAACTGCAGAATTATTAATAAAATTAGAGTTAATTATTTCTACATTTGCTAAATTAGTAAATATAGCCCCTCCAGCTTCTCCAGCATTATTACTTGTGAAATTACAATTTATAATCTTAAGATTTGTATTAAGAGTATATATTCCTCCACCTTTAATTTTTGCAGAATTATCAATAAAACTACAATTTATAAAACTTATTGAATTATCTGGTGAAGTATTATCTAAATAAACAGCACCACCATAATCATTTGCATGATTACCTATAAATTCACAATTAATAAACATTACATTAGAATTAGAAGAAACATACACAGCATTTTCACTATTTTTAAAAGTTAAATTATTAAATATTATATTACTACCAGAACTAACATTAAAAATCAATTGACCCTCATTGTTAGCATCTATTTTACAATTCTCACCAATGACTTGATGACTACCATTTAAAATTATACCATGATATAAATTAGAATCATTATTTAATTGGCAAGTATAATTATTTTTCAAATTTACAGTATAATTACCCATACTTAGAGTTTGATTTAAATCATTAAATGATTGATTAACATTACTTACCTGATTTGAACCATTATTTGTAATATTTTCCGCAGAAATAGTGGTTAAATTACATAAAAGACAAATAAATAATAGTAGAATTAAGATTTTTTTCATTTTTTTAGTCATTTTAAAATTATACTCCTCATTTTAATTATTATGAAAAAAAATAAACACTAATCTTAAATTATGTATTTAATAATTAAATAATTTTATATAAAAAAAAGGGGTAAGTAAAATGGAAAGAATTAGTTTAAAAAAAAAAGAAGAAGTGAGAATTATTTAATATTTATCCATTTTCTCTTCATCAGGTTTGAATATAATATTTACTAAAACACCATGATTAGAAGAATAAATATTTACAACACCATTTAACTGACTAGCCATTTCTTTAACAATTTTAATACCCATATGTTCATCAATATCATTATTAGGGAATCCAACACCATTATCTTTGATTTCAAAGTAATATTCATTAAGATTTTCTTTGTTTTTTCTAAGTTTAATTTTAATTAATCCTTCTTTACCATTAGGAAATGCATATTTAACACAATTAGTTAATAATTCATTTAAAATTAAACCTAAAGAAATAGTAGTTCCAATACTGAAATTAGAATTTAAAATATCCTTATCAAAACTTATATTATCATTTTTACTGAAATTTTTACATACTTCTTTAATTAATTCATCAACATATTTTATAACATTTACTTGTGAAAAATCAAGGTTTTGATATAATTTTTCATGAACTAAAGCCATAGTGTTAATACGTTGTTGAGATTCTAAAATTGCCTCTTTAATTTCATCATTTTGGGATTCATGAGATTGAATATTTAATAAACTTAAAATTATTTGCATATTATTTTTAACACGATCATGAACTTCTCCAAGTAATATATTCTTATCATCTAATGCTGCACTAAGAGTGGAACCTTCTTGTGAAGATACATCAATTAAAGTAAAAATCATACCCTTAAAAGTACCATCCACAATTATTGGTGTTATCCACCCACTAATATAACGTACACCTGCATAGTGCATAATCTCTTTATATTCAATGAATATAGGTTTTTTACTAGATTTAGCTTCAGCATATTCATCAAATAATATGCTGAAATACCATTGACCATCAAAAAATGGAGTGTTTGTTAATATTTTTTCATTTAATCCAAAATAACTACTGAATGCTTTATTAATATAAATTATATTATCCTTACTATCAGTTGCAAGTACTCCACCACTCATATTCTGAATTAAAGATTCATAAAATTCACGATTTTTCTCATTTTCATCAAAAGCTAAAACATTTTCTAAATCATAACGTTCTACTCTCCAACTATAAAAAATAAGCATGATTAAAATAATTAACATTGCAAGAGTTGCAACTACTATATAAGGATCAACTAATAGTGTAGGGGTGAAATAATACATTATTATTGCTACGGGGATGAAAAAAATTAAGGGCACAGCAAATATACCATAACGTATAAATTGACTTCCTGGAGTATCTAAATAGAAAATCCAAATAAAACCACAATAAGGATTTGCATTAAAAAGCAATCCTGATAATATTACTTTAAAAACTGCAAAGTTTAATATTATACTCCAATTAGGATTTGGAAATGCTAAACAGTTTAAAATACCAATGGCTGCTACTGCAATATTAATAAGGGGTAAAAATTGTGATAAACCTAACCATTTCCGGTTAACTATACATATTAACATTATAGAGTATATTATGAAATAATAAGCTAAAAATAATGCATTATTAGTTACACTATATAAAAAATAATTAATACCAACAATATTATAATAGGAGAATATTGCTAATACTCCAACAAAACCAACAAAGAGAGATAATATGTTGTTTAAAACTCTTAATTTTGTCCCAAATTTTTGATCTAGGAGAAAAACTAAACAAATTATTGCATATATTAAAGGGTTATGTGCAATGTTTCCAATAAAATTAGGACCTATAATGTCTGTTATGAAACTAGTATCGAATATAAATATTAATATAGAGAATATTAAGATTAATATTGCACCATAATTTATAAACTTATGAGCTTTATCTATTATTGTTGAATCCATATTTTTTATAATAGTTGCTCTTTTTTCTTTAGTAACCATTTCACTTAAATCCATATTAATTTTTTTTTAATTAAAAAAAGGGGAATATGAAAAACTTATTATATTTAATGTTTTTTTTAATTAGTATAAATGATTTACTATTTATTAATAGTTAATATAGAAATTAGTTGATTTAAAAAGAGATTGTTCGAAAGAATTGAAAATAAAATATTTAATTATTAAAAATAGCCTGTTTAAAAGAATTAAAAAGAAAATGTATAAAAAAAATTAGATTGTTTAAAACTTAATATGTTTATTCATCTTTAACTACGACAGATCCGTTTGGACATACATCCATACAGATTTCGCATAAAGTACATTCTTCAGGGTGTTGAATGATTATTTCACCATCACCCATAACAAAGTTTTCTACAGGGCAAATATCTACACATTCACCACAATCAACATTTTCACATTTATCTTTATCTATTGTTATTGTAACCATATTTTTTAACCTCCAAACAATTATTTTTCTTATGATTTTATATTATTAAAAATTTACTTTTATATTTTATTATTTAAAAAATTTTTTGTCAAAAAAATAGTTTTTAAGGTTAAAATTAATTTAAAAAAAAATGTATAAAAAGAATTTATTTATTCATCTGGTTCGACTTTTATTGCAGCATTTGGGCAAATATCTACACAGACATCACATTGATCGCATAAATCTGGGTGTTGGATTTCTATTTCTCCTTCTCCCATTTTAAAGCATTCTTCTGGGCACATATCTACACAGTCTCCACAATCTACATTATCACATTTTTCTTTATCTATTGTTATTTTTGACATTGCATTTTTCTCCTTTTAAATAATTTTTTTATATTTTTAATAATATAGTTTAATAAATTTTTATTTTTAGATAGTTTGAATTTTTTTCTATCTTTTGATTGATATATTAAAGTATATTATTATTTAATTGTAATGATTTTATTGTTTATAAACCTTTTTTATTATGTTTATGTTTTTCATGATTTTTAGAATTTTTATTTAGAAAGCTTTATATATGAGCATAAGGATATATAAAAAACGATGTGAATTAAATTTTACATCGTTGATGAAATTATAAAAAAAATAAAATTTTTAAAAAAAACATTATTTTTCATAACTAAAAAAAATATAATCTCCAAATATATTTTGATAGAAAAAAAATTAAAAATCTACACATAATTTCGTTAACTTAAAAAAAAATAAACACAAATAAGTGGGACATAAAAAAATTATTAAAAGTTTAAAACAAAATGGGAAATCGCCTTGAAAGAAAATATATTATCATTCCTTTAATTATATTTAAAAAAAATAATATTTAAAAAAAATTTTAAACTTTTATAATTTTACCCTTCTATTTTCCACTTAAAAAATAAAAACCCCTTCTTTTTAATTACCTCTTATTTTTTAAAACATCCTTCAACACAACTAATTCATCACGAATTAAAGCAGCTCTTTCAAAGTCCAAATCACCTGCAGAATCAGTCATATCAGACTCTAAATCCTTAATCAATGCACGTAAATCATCCTTAGGCATATTACTAATATCCCCTTTAGACTTATCTAATTTACTAATATCCTGTTTACGCTCCTTAAGAGTACGATAAGTACTAGTAGGAGTAATATTATGCTTCTCATTAAAAGCCAATTGAAGCTTACGTCTATCCCCTGTAATTTTAACAGAATTTTTAACAGAATCAGTCATAACATCAGCATACATAATCACCTGACCATTAACATTACGAGCCGCACGACCAATAGTCTGAATAAGACTAGTTTCACTACGAAGGAAACCCTCTTTATCAGCATCCAAAATAGCAACAAGACTAACTTCAGGTAAATCTAAACCCTCTCTTAAAAGGTTAACACCAACAAGACAATCAAACTCACCACGTCTTAAATCATCAATAATCTCAATACGTTCCAAAGTATCAATTTCAGAATGTAAATATCTAACCTTAATACCAATCTTAGCATAATAATCAGTTAAATCCTCAGACATACGCTTAGTTAAAGTAGTAACAAGCACCCGCTCATCCCTATCAGCACGTTTACGAACCTCACCAAGTAAATCCTCAACTTGACCTTCAATAGGACGAATAATAACTTCAGGATCCACTAAACCAGTAGGGCGAATAATTTGCTTAACAACATTTTGACTACGACTTAACTCATACTCACCAGGAGTAGCACTCATATAAATAACCTGATCCACAGTAGCTTCAAATTCATCAAAACGGAACGGACGGTTTTCCTTAGCACTTGGTAATCTGAAACCATGACGAACCAAAGTCTCCTTACGAGAACGATCCCCATTATACATACCACGAATTTGAGGAACAGTAACATGAGATTCATCAATAATAGTTAAAAAATCATCAGGGAAATATTTAAGCAAAGTATAAGGCTTCTCACCCCACTTACGACCAGACAAATGAAGACTGTAATTTTCAATACCTGGACAATAACCCATTTCCTGCAACATTTCAATATCAAAACGAGTTCTTTGCTCTAATCTTTGAGCCTCAACAAGCTTATTCTCTAACTTCAACTCGTTTAAACGATCATCCAATTCCTCTTGAATATTACGAATAGAAGCATCCATACGATCTGCACCAACAACAAAATGCTTAGCAGGATAAATCATATACCTTTGCAAATTCTCAGACTTCTTATTAGTAACTTTATTAAAAAGACTTATAGATTCAACCTCATCACCAAACAATTCAATACGAACAGGTGGAGTACCATGAACAGGATTAATATCAATCACATCCCCACGAACACGGAATTGACCCCGTTCAAAAAGAATATCATTACGTTCATACTGCATGAAAATTAATCTACGAATAATATCCTTACGATCAAAAGTATCCCCTACATTAATCTTTAAAGCAAACTCACCATAATCTTCAGGTGAACCAATACCATAAATACAACTCACACTACTAACAACTATAACATCATCACGTGAAAGAAGAGATTGAGTTGCAGAGTGTCGCATAATATCAATTTCCTCATTAATACTAGCTTCTTTATCAATAAAAGTATCACTACTAGGCACATATGCTTCAGGCTGATAATAATCATAATAACTAACAAAGTACTCTACAGCATTATCTGGGAAAAAACTTTTTAACTCTTCATATAATTGAGCAGCAAGTGTTTTATTATGAGAAATAACAAGAGTAGGTTTCTGAACACGTTCAATAACATTAGCCATAGTGAAAGTTTTACCAGAACCTGTAACTCCTAATAATGTTTGTTCATGCATCCCTTTATTCACACCATTAACTAGTGAATTTATAGCTTGAGGTTGATCACCTAAAGGTTTATACTTTGAATTTAATTTGAAACTTTTTTGAAACTCATCATTCATAAGATTAAGACCCTTTTTTTTATAATAAAAAAAAATTAATTTATTTAATACTAAAAAATACTTTTATTGATTTTTACTTATATATAATATGTATTATAAAAATAATTTTAAAACCAAAAAAATTAATTATTTTTTTATTAAAATAAACTTGGAGGATTAATACTTTGAAACATATAAACGAAATAAAAGAAAAATTAAAAGAATTAAAAGAAGAGGAAGAAGAATTAGAAGACATGTTATCTTACATTACAACTGGACATGAAGAACTTAAAACACAATTAAAAATAGATAAAGTCCAAATAAACGCAATAGAAGAAGTATTAACTAAATATAAATTAGATCCTGATATTGTAGCATACCTCCTAAATGTAGAAACCACAATAAGAGATTTAAAAGAAAAAAGAAAAACTGCTTCAACAGAAGACCATTCCACTGAATTAAACCAACCAGATATGAATAATATTGATATTATAAATGAAACAATTTGGAAATTAGAACAAGAAAAAGATATACTTGAATGGGTAATGAGATCCAAATAAAATAAAAAATTATAATCTAAATTAAAATTTATGTCAACTAAAGTTAAATCAGCAGATGAACTTCCAACTAAACCTGGAATATACATCATGAAAAATGCTGATGAAAAAATAATATACATTGGAAAAGCAAAAAACCTTAAAAATAGGGTGAAATCCTATTTTAAAGAAAAAAAGGACAGACCTAAAACTACAGTTTTAATGAGTCACTTTCACAGTTTAGAGTATATTATAACCAATAGTGAAAAAGAAGCCCTAATCTTAGAAGCTAATTTAATAAAAAAACACCGACCAAAATATAATATACGCTTAAAAGATGATAAAAGATACCCATATGCAAAATTAACCAATGAAGATTTCCCCCGTTTAGTTTTAACTCGCCATATTGGAAAAACAGGAACATATTACGGACCATTTACAGATGTTAGAAGTGTTAATGAAACAGTTAAACTATTAAAATCATTATTCAAAATAAGAACCTGTAAAAGAATGGATGGACCCTGCTTAAATTCCCAAATAAACTTATGTAATGCACCATGTGCCGGTAAAATAAGTAAAGAAGAATACAATGAAAATATAAGTAAAATAGACTTATTCTTCCAAGGAAAATACAATAAAATCCTAAAAACTTTAGAAGACGAAATGAAACAAGCAAGCCAAAATCAAGAATTTGAAAAAGCAGCAGTACTTAGAGACCAAATAAACAGTATACATGAAGTAATTGAAAAACAATTCGTAGAATTCATGGATGAAACAGATCAAGACATAATAGCAACCAGCCTTAAAGAAAATGCAACAATAGTTGTAGTAATGAGCATTAGAAACGGGAACATCATAGGAAGAGACGACTTCATAATGACAACCACAGAAGAAGACAGATCCGATGATATAATAAGTGCATTCATAAAACAATACTATGGAATAAACCGACATGTTCCAAAAGAAATATTAATTGAAGAAAACATTCCAGATAAAAAATTAATAGAAGACTGGTTAACAGATATTCGTGGAAATAAAGTCCATATTCACATCCCACAAAAAGGCACTAAATTAAGATTAGTCCGTATGGCAAGAAAAAATGCTGATATTATAAAAAATCAAAAAGAAAAAATGGATAATAGCTTAATAGAAGTGAAAAAATATTTAAAACTAGAAAAACTACCATTAGTAATTGAAGGATACGATATAAGTAATATTTCAGGAAAACTTGCAGTAGGAAGTAAAGTAAGCTTCTTAAACGGAAAACCTAACAAAAAACAATATAGAATTTTTAAAATGCAAACCCCCGGTCCAGATGATTATGGGATGATGAAAGAATTATTAACAAGAAGACTTAAAAAAATAGCTGAATACTATAATCAAGAAGAAAAAGAAAGAATACCTTTAGAACCTGGAAGCATGCCAGATTTAATCTTAATAGATGGAGGTAAAGGACAATTACACGTAGCTTATGAAGTACTTGAGAAATATAATTTAACATTCATACCAATTATTGGCTTAGCAAAAGAATTCGAAGAAATCTTCATACCAAAATCTAACCTACCTATTAGAATTCCTGAAAACAATGAAGGATTACACCTACTCCAAAGAGTAAGAGATGAAGCACACCGTTTTGGTGTTACACATCATAGAAATTTACGTAGCAAAAAGATTACAGAATCTTCCTTAGATAATATTCCAGGAATAGGTAAAAAAAGAAAAATTAGCTTGCTTAAAAATTTAGGAAGTATAGATGAAATTAAAAATGCTAGTGTAGAAGAATTAGCTAAAATAGATTTAATAAATCAAAATCTTGCAGAAACAATTTATAAACATTTCCACCAATAAAAAAAAATCTTTATTCTAATAAAAATTCAATCATATAAGCAGTACCTGGACGATCTAAACGAGTAATACTACCATTTATTTGATTAACTAAACCTCTCACAACTGTTAAACCTAAACTAGTAGAATGTTCAGCATCTAAATCTTTTGGAGCACCTACACCATTATCTGCTAAAATTAAAGTAACCTTATTAGAAGCAAGATGAAGAATAATACTAAGTTCCCCCTCCTCACCATTAGGGAAAGCATATTTAATCACATTAATAACCATTTCATTAATTATTAAACCTAAAGGAATAGCAGTATCCATACTTAATTCTAAATCTTCCAATAAATAATTAAGATTAATATTTTCAACACCATATAAATCAAACAAGTAATCTACTTCAGTTTCAATATACTCTTTTATATTTACATGTGCTAAATCAGAAGACCTATAAATTTTTTCATGCATTAAAACCATAGCATTAATACGATTTTTAGCAGATTCCAAAACCTTATCAGATTCATTAGGATTATAACGAGAATCTAAATTAATTAAACTAAGCATAATCTGAAGATTATTCTTCACTCTATGATGAACCTCTTTTAAAAGCATATTCTTCTCATCAACAAGTTTATTCAATTCCTTATTAATCACATCTAAATTCTCTTCAAAAATAAAAGATGTTGTAATATCAATTAAATTAATTTGTGCAGCAACACGATTCAAATAAGTTACAGGGAAAATAATAGATTTAATATAAACCTTCTCACCTTTTGCATTTAAAAAGCAACGCTCATCTTCATGATAATAGATTTCTCTATCTAAAATTTTTTGTAATATCTTTTTACGCTCAGATAATGACATGTTTAAAGAATTTTTAGTAGAAAAATTATACAATTTACCTAAAATATCCTCTTTTTTAAAACCAAACAATTCCAGGTAAGCTTCATTTACTTTTACAACCACACCTTCCTGAATAATAATTAAAGGTGTTGCAGATTCATGAAAAATATTTTCAATTCTTTTCATATAATGAAAATCTGAAATAGCATCAACCATTTGCACCAAATAATCTTTATATTTAGATAAACGATAATTAGCATCAAATAATAAATCCTCATTAGAAAATAGTATTAATTTAAAATTATTCATCCTATTTAAATTATAAGAATTATCATATATGTCAAAAAGAGTCCTAATTCCCTAAATTTTGGGAAAATAAATTTTAAAGGTTTATTAAGGATTTGATTAGTGTTTAAAAATCCTAAACTAATAAAAAAACGAAAACTAATATCAGAAAGATAAGAAAAAATATAATCTTCCCCCTTATTTAAGGTTTAAAAACATCAACACCATACTTTAATGAAGTGATAAGATCAGTAAAGTCATTTAGAGATGAATCCAATTCACAATTAAGATTACTTGTTTCAACATAAAATTCATCTAAAGTAAAAGTTACAAAATTTATTATATGGTTTTTATAATCAGTCAAAGCTATTAAATATGAATCTTCACCATAATTTGCAAACTTTTCACAATACTTCCTCTTAAAAGAAATCTTCAAATATATGATTAATACTTCCGATTGTTTTCAATTTTTACAAACCCATTATCAAATTTTTATTATAAATTCATAAATATAATAATAACTTATTATAATTCCATTTATTTATAATTACTTCATTTAAAATTCAAATATAAGATAAATTTTTATAAATAAAAAAAACATAAATTATAATATTATGATTCCTAAAAATCATCCAAGATATGAATCCCTCGTTTTAAGAGATAAAATTAAAAATGCATTTAAAGAAGGTTACCTTGCTGATTCAGGTATGATAGCTCATGGAAGAGGAGAAACATTCGATTACCTTTTAGGTGAAAAAACTTGTCCTCCTGCAAAGGAAGCTATGAAAGTTGCAGTATGTAAATTATTACTTGCAAAAAACCCTGTACTCTCAGTTAATGGTAATACAACTGCATTAGTTATAGATGAAATAATTGAATTAGCTACCCAATTAGAATGTAAAATCGAGCTTAACTTATTCTATCGTAGCGAAGAACGTGTTCAAATTATAAAGAAAATGTTTAAAGAACATGGATGGGAGGATATTCTAGGAACTGATACAAGTGAATTATTAAATATTGATGGAATAACAAATCCCCGTTCAACTGCTTCACCTAAAGGTATTTACACTTCTGATGTGGTTTTAGTCCCATTAGAAGATGGTGATCGTGCAGAAATACTTGTTGAACATGGGAAAGAAATCATTACTATAGATTTAAATCCATTATCACGAACCGCACAAATGAGTACAGTTACAATTGTGGATAATATTGTACGAGCAATTCCTTATATGACAAAACTAGCTAGAGAATATAAAAATTATGAAACTAAAGATTTAGAAAAAATTATTAAAGATTTTAATAATAAAGAAAACTTAGAAAAATCATTAAATGAATTTAAAATAAAAAAATTATAAAAAAATTATTAAATGTGTGATATAAATGAAAGTAATTGGAATCTCAGGACTACCTGGCTCAGGAAAAAGTTTCATTTCAAAATATTCTATAGAAAAAGGTTACCTTGTAACAAATATGGGTGATGTGATACGAGAAGAAGCAAAAAAACGGGGCGAAGATACAGGAACAACAGCAACTAATCTTAGATTAGAGCATGGACAATACGTTGTAGCAAAATTCACAATAAACAAGGTTAAAGAATTAATAGAAACATGCCCAGATAAAGAAAATTTAGTAATTGTTGAAGGAATAAGAAGCCCATTTGAAGTAGAACTATTTAAAGACGCATTCCCAGATTTCACCTTAATATCAGTCTTTGCAAGCCCCTTAACACGATTCACACGTATAAGTAAAAGAGGACGTGGAGATGATACACAAGACATTAATAGTTTCAGATTACGTGATAAAAGAGAATTAGAATTCGGAATAGGTAATGTGATTGCAACAAGTGATTATATCATAGTAAACGAAACAACATTTGAAGAATACAATAATAAAATAGATACATTCTTTGATAAAATCTTAAATCATGAAACAATCTACTTACAATAAAAAAATACTTACTTTTTTTTAATTTAACTTTTTACGATCCACAGTCTTAATAGTGTTATCAATTTCATTAAAAACCTCTTCAACACTATTATCTGCAGGAATAACATTCCAATTATAAATCACATTAGATATTTTTTGACGTGTTTCATGTAAACTATCATAATTTTCAAACATTTCAGTTTCCTCTCCTCTTGAATCCATACGTTTTAAAGATTCATTAGGAGAAACATCTAAAAAGAACATATAATCACTAGTAGGTAAAATAACACAAACAATTTTATAAATAAACACACCAATAAGACCTGGAAGATAAGAAACAGCTAAAGTGTAACGAGTGAAAATAACAGTCTCAGCAGTACCATAATACTTAATAAGAGAATGAATCACATCTAAACCATAAAAAACTGTAGCTTTTAACTTATTTAATTCCCCTCGACCAAGTAATGCTTCTTTACTCTTTCGACCATAAACCGTATCCTTTGAAGGATGAGAACGTAAAACACAAGATCCCTTTTTACTATACTTTTTATAAAGTAAATGTGATTGAGTATCCTTACCAGACCCATCTAATCCATCCACAACTATAAATCTCATCTAAAAAAACACACCCTAAAAAAATTCACTCTTCATAATAATACAGTTAATAAGTAATAAAGGATTCCTGTAGATAATGGAACCATAATATTATCTAAACCTTTAGGACTTATACTTTCAACAAATGTTGCAACCAATCCGATAAAGATTAAATTAAACACATTAAAACTTGGAACATTAGCTCCTACAAGTAAATAAAATCCAACAATAACTAAACTTGACACCATAATAGCACAAAACATTCCCACAGATCCTTCAAGTGTTTTATCATCACCTGTGAGATTATAAATATGCTTACCATACATTCCACCTATAACACTAGCAAAACCATCACCATAAGACATAGCACCAATACTTAAAGCAACAATACCAAGATTATTAGGGAATAAAATTAAAAGAATTGTCCAAATAAAAGCATAATAAAATAATCCAAGATTATGACCAGAATGAGTTGTTCCACTGTCCATAATTTGAATTGGAGAATAATCTGTCATTAAAAACAATACTATTGCAATAGGTAAAGTAACAAAAATTGCCATTACTAGATTACTACTATAAAATGGCATTATAAAAATTAAATTACCCATCATTATATGTAAAAACTTTCGTGAAAAAACAGATTCACTGTTAAAAACTTTCTCTGAAATGAGAAATACGATTCCTACATAAACAAATGTGATTATCCATAAAAATATATCATACATATAGTTAAATTTATTATTTAATGTAGTATTTAAAAATTTATAAAAAAAGAATTGAATAAAATTTATTTATCTTCAAGCTCAGCATCAATTATATTATAAGTCCCATTATCAACATGCCAATCATTTACAGCTTCTAAAATTTTAATTCTCTTTTTAAAAATTGGACCATCTAAGACAAATGTTTCAGCTTCCCCACCTTCAAATGCTAAATTAATCCTACAATCTTCATTAATTTTTTTTAAATCCTCTAAAACTTCAGGTGTGATGTGTTTTCCAAGCCAGGATTCATTTAAACCATAAGCAAATACTCCACAAATTATAACATCAAATCCTTCACTTATAACCAGATTCATATATTCTTCAGGATCCATATGCCAATAAGGACTAATACAATCTAAACCAACTTCACTAGTTAATTTATCTATCCTAGATTTTTGGTATTGGCTGAATAACGCTCCAGTATAAACAGCTTCCACTCCAAGGTTTTTAAGTTTAATTAATTCATTTTTTAAATCAACTAACTCTTCTTCTTTAACTCCTGAACTTTTACCTTGAATAAGGGGTATTCCTACAGCTTCACTAATAAGACTTGTTAAATCAATATTGGGAACATGGAACATGTAAGATTCTGGATTTTTACTTTTCATACTAAGTAAATATAATACTTCATCTCCCTGTTTCAATGAATAATTTAAGGCCATTGTACTATCTTTTCCACCACTAAATAATATTGCAGATTTCATAAAAAACATTAATCCTATTAAATTCTTAATTAATAATATTATTTTAGATAAGATAGTATAAAAATTTTTTATAAAGAAAATAGATTTTAATCTAAAACTAGAAAGATGTTTTGGAGAAAAAATATATCCCATAAAAAAAAGTTTAAGAATAAATACAAGAAAATATTAATTAAATTTAAAAAAAAAGTTCTAAAAATGAGGATTATAGGTCATCCTCAAAAAAAATAGAAATTAAAAAAATATTAACGCCACTTAATATTACCTAAAAATCTTCTAATTGAATCAACATAAACTCCCAGAATGGTTACAAATCCACTAAGAATTGCGCAAAAGAGTACTACTACTGTAGATGAAGGCATATTATTTTGAGCATTAACTATTGAATCATGGACAGGACCATTAACATCACTTACAACAATATCATTTTTAGCTAATTCATTTGTAATATGTTGCACACTACCAGCTTGAGCATCAACTTGTAATTCAATTACAGCATAACTATAAGAAACACCATAATCAGAGAATAATCTTTCTTTTAAAGTTTTAAGATTATGTGTAAGATTATTATTAGTGAAATTTACATTAATTATGCCTGCTTTATTATCAAAACTCCAATTACTTAAATTAGCATTCATATACATAATATTTTTATCTAAACTAGCCGAAGTATTGTCCGAGAAAGGTTGAGTGTGAATTAAAATTCCTTTACTTGAAACATTATTCACTCCATCCATTTGTTCAATATTAGATTTTACTTGATTAATATTTGCTGAAGATGGAAGTTCAATTGTCATTATTTCATGACCACCATCAACAATTTGTGTTAAAGTTCCTACTGCTTGAGGATAACCTTGCAAGGTTGGTGTGATGAAAAAAGCTCCACCAACAACTCCCAAAATCACTCCTATAATAATCACTAATCCTATTTCTTTTTTCTTAATTAATGGAGTTAACATTCCCATTGAAAAACTAAAAATCAAAATTACAATAAATAATATGATTAGTATAGCTGCTGTTATAATATCCATAATAATTTATCCCAAAAAATATTTTTATTAATATTAATTAAATTGTTTTAAAAAAATTCATACTGAATATGTTATTATATTTCAGTACAAGTTTATTACTAATAATTATTAATACAAGTAGTTTATAAAGTTTATCCATATTAGAACAAAATATATTGGAAAAAAAGTGAAAAATCAAGACATATAATAAGAAAAATAAGATAAAAATGAATAAAAAAAAATTATTTTAAAATTTAATTTTGACGATAATTATTTGCAGCATCAACAAATGAAACAAATAAAGGATGAGGTCTATTAGGTCTAGATTTAAATTCTGGATGGAATTGACAACCAACAAACCATGGATGATCTTTAACTTCTATAATTTCAACAAGGAAATCATCAGGAGTAGTACCAGAAATAGTCACACCTAAACTTTCTAATTTATCCCTATAATCATTATTAAATTCAAATCTATGACGATGTCTTTCTTTAACTTCAGGAACATTATAAGCTTCAGAAGTTTTAGTATCTGGAACTAATTTACAATCATATTGACCTAAACGCATAGTTCCACCCATATTCTTAACTTTCTTTTGCTCTTCCATCATATCTATAACAGGATAAGGTGTTTCAGCATCAAATTCAGTACTATTAGCATCAGTTAAACCATTTCGACGAGCAATCTCAATAATCATACATTGCATTCCAAGACAAATACCAAAAATAGGCACATTATTATCTAATGCATAATCAACAGCTTCAAGTTTACCTTTAAGACCACGTTCACCAAATCCACCTGGAACAAGAATACCATCTAAATGTTTTAACTCATTTTTATTTAACTCATCAACATCACTAGAGAAGTATTCAATATTCATTTTAACACCTACTTCAGCAGCTGCATGATGTAATGATTCACGAATACTAATATATGCATCTTCATATTCAACATATTTACCTACAATACCAATAGTAACAACAGGACTTCGAATTTTTAATTTATCCACAACTTCAGCCCATTCATTAAGTTTATTAGGATTAGTGTCTATTCCAAGATTTAAACGATTATTTATAAAGTTCCCAACATCAAAATTATTTAAAACTAATGGAACTTCATAAATACTATCAGCATCAGGTGTATGAACTACTGCATCATATCCCACATCACAGAAATGTGCAATTTTCATACGTAAAGCATCATCTATAGGTTTAGGACTACGTGTAACAATCATATCTGGATTAATACCCATACTACGTAATTCTTTAGTAGAATGTTGAGTAGGTTTAGTTTTAAATTCTTTAGCAGCATCTAGATATGGTACAAATGTTACATGAGTAAACATAACATTTTCAAAACCTTCCTCATTACGTAATTGTCTTAAAGCTTCAAGGAATGGTTGAGATTCAATATCACCAACAGTACCTCCAAGTTCGACCATTAAAACATCATAATTACCTTCAGCTGCAACTTCACGAATCATAGATTTAATTTGATCAGTGATATGTGGAATAATTTGTACACAAGCACCTAAAAATTCACCTTTACGTTCTTTCTCAATAACCGCACTGTAAACTTTACCGGTAGTAATATTAGAAACACCAGGTAACTCCACATCAAGGAATCTTTCATAATGACCTAAATCTAAATCTGTTTCCATCCCATCATAAGTTACAAAAACTTCACCATGTTGGTAAGGATTTAATGTTCCAGAATCCCAATTAAGATAAGGATCTATCTTAATTGCAGCAACTTTCAAACCAAATGAACGTAAAAGACGTCCTATACTTGCAGAGGTTATTCCTTTTCCAATAGAACTAACAACTCCACCAGTTATACAAATATATTTTGTCAGATTAATACTCTCCCAATTTTATAAAATTATAAAGTAAATTTATTTTCTAAATTAATTGATAAAAATTATTAATAATATATCTATTTGATTTAATTAATATATTATACCTTATGCTAAAAAGATAATTTAAGTAATTCATTTATAAACACCAAATGAATATTCGTGAAAAAATTTTTAGAAAAAAAATAAAAAAATTAACAAAAAGTAAACAAAACAAGAATAAAATTAAAATTGTATAATGTAATTAATCATAAATAATAAATTTAATTAAAAATAAGAAAAAATTAAGGATAAAAATATAAATAGTTTAAAGTTTATAAAAATAAGCATAAATAAAAGGAGTATGAAAATTTATGTCATGGATATTAATAATTCTAGTAGTAATAATCCTCATTATAATCATATACTTAATTTCAACTTATAATGGATTAATTAATGCTAGAAACCGAGTAAAAAATAGTTGGAGTCAAATAGATGTACAACTTAAAAGAAGAATGGACTTAATTCCAAACTTAGTTGAAACCGTAAAAGGTTACGCAAGTCACGAAAAAACAGTCCTTGAAGATGTAACCAATGCTAGATCATCTTTAATGAATGCAAATGGTGTTGAAGAAACAAGTACAGCTAATAATCAATTAAGTGGAGCTTTAAAATCATTATTTGCAGTTGCAGAAAATTATCCTGATTTAAAAGCAAATACTAATTTCCAAAAATTACAAGACCAATTAGCAGAAACTGAAGATAAAATAGCATACAGCAGACAATTCTATAATGATACTGTATTAATGTACAATAATAAATGCCAAATGTTCCCAAGTAATATAATTGCTAACATGTTCCACTTCCAAGAAGAAGAATTCTTTGATGCACCAGAAGAAGCTGAAACTGTACCTAAAGTAGAATTCTAAAAGAACTTAAATAATAAATTATTTTTAAGGGTAAAATATGAAAATTAATAAAAAAATATTCGCATGTTTAATACTTTCAATATTCTTACTTTCAACCCTATCAGTTGCTTTTGCAGAAGATGATGATAAAGAGTACAGTATAAGTCAAGCTTTACTTGATTTAACCGTGCAAAACAATGGAATGTTACACATCCAAGAAACATACCACTACATATTTAGTGGAACTTACAATGGAGTATACCGAGACATACCACTAAAAAGTGGTGAAAGCATAGAAAACCTGAATATAACAACAGACGGAGCATACAATAAATACACAATAACTAATGAATCTGGCACAGAACATATAAAAATTTATTTATATAGTGATGCTGCAAAAACAGAACCTATCTCAGATACAGATGTTGATGTGCATATAAATTATGATTTTAAAAATGTTGTAACCATCTATAAAGATACTGCATCATTACAGTACAAATTATGGGGAGATCAATGGGATGTAGATGTAGGTCAAGTCATAACAACCATACATTTACCTTCAAATACCGGTAACCAATACTGGTTAAATCCACCACAATTTAATCAAACAAGTAGTATGACTGGTAACACAATACAATCTACAACTACAAGTATACCTAGTGGAGATTTCTTTGAATTACAAGTAACAATGCCATTAAAAGACTTTTCAAATGCAGTTAATGCAAAACATGAAAATCGTAATGGTTTAAATGAAATCATGAAAACACAAGAAGATTATAAAAGTAGTACTGAATTTTATAATAACCTATTCTTAATAATTGGAATTCTATGTTGCATAAGTCCACTTGCACCTATAGGAGTATACTTAAAATATGGTAGAGAACCAAAAATCAACTACAATGGAATATATGAAAGAGAACTACCTACCAAAGACCCTCCAGCAATGATTAATGCTTTAATAGAAAATAGTAGTAATATCGGAACCCCTGATATGAAAGGTTTCGAAGCAACAATCATGGATTTAATTGATAGGAAAATCTTAAAATTAACAGTAGAAAATACAGATAAACCAGATAAAAAGAACTTATACTTAACCGTGAACAATGATAAAGCAGATAACTTAGATACTCACGAAAAAGATATTATAAATATTTTCAAAACCTTCTCAGACGATAATGGAACTTTAAGTTTAAACGATTTCCAAGATACATTAAGTAATAGAGAAAACGGTGAATGGTTTAAAGAAAAATATGAATTATGGCAAGAAGATTTTGCTTTCCAATATTTAAATGAGGACAAATTGAAAAAAATCTTTATAAATACTGGTTCCACAATATTTACATTTATTGGAATTGGAGGAATCATTTTATCTATCTTTATTGCTGCAATGGCACTATTAAGTACTATTCCAACTGCTACTTATTCCCTTGTTGGTGCAATAATAATTTTTATTACATCAATTATTTGTTTAATACTACCAGATGATGTTGGTGGTAGATGGACTGAAAATGGAAAAGAATTCCATGACAAATGGAAAAATTTCAAAAAATTCTTAAATGACAATAGTTTAATGAAGGAACATCCTCCAGAATCTATTGAAATTTGGAATCAATACCTTGTATATGCAGCTGCTTTAGGAGTTGCTGATAAAGTACATAAGGTTATGAAAATGGAATACTATGATAATTCAAGTTATGATCCATATTATAATGATACTTATATGTTCCATTCTTATGGTGGTTTCTTATTAATGGATTCAGCATTCAACACTGGTATGTCAACTGCTAATGCTACTGATAGTGATGGTGGTTTTGATATAGGTGGAGGATCTGGAGGTGGAGGTGGAGGAGCATTCTAAATGCTCTTTTACTTTTACTTTTTTTTCTAAATTTTTTACTTTTTTTTACCAAGTATTATTTAATAAATTTTTAATTAAATCACAACCAATATTAGAAGTTCCAAGAGAACCTTCACTATTAGTTTTTTCACTAAATACTTTAACATTATCCTTATTATCTTCATTAATACTTGAATAAACTGTAATTGGCACTAAATCTCTACTATGAGTTTTAAGTGGAACTGGTGTTGGATGATCTGGTAAAACAACTACTTTATAATCCCCATATTTTGGTAATTCTTTTAAGATTTTACCTAAAATGATTTTATCAATTCTTTCAATAGCTTTAATTTTTTCATCAATATCTGCAGCATGTCCTGCTTCATCAGGAGCTTCAACATGAATTATAACTAAATCATTATCTTTAAGTGCATTACATGCATATTCTGCTTTAGCTTCATAATCAGTGTCAAAGTATCCAGTTGCACCAGGAACATCAACTTTATTTAATTTAGTAAAAATAGCAAGCCCTTTCAATAAGTCTACCCCAGTTATTACTGCAGCATCTATATTATATAAATCTTTAAATGCAGGCATACTAGGTTTAGTTCCTTGACCCCATAACCAAATCATATTTGCAGGATTCTTACCTTCACTTACTCGTTTAAGATTTACTGGATGGTTTTTAAGTACTTCTTTAGATTCAAACATTATATCTTTAATAGTTTTACCATAACTTGTATCAAAATCAAGGTATTTATTAAAATCTTCATCCACTATATCGTGAGGTGCAGGTATTTCAAGTTTACTGGTGTTTATATCATGATAAACAAATAAATGTCTGTAACTTAAACCATGATGCCAAAAACCTTTAAAATCAGGGTATTTATCTTTAAAATGTTTATTTAATGCTTCCATTAATTCAGTTGCTTCTTCAGTACTTATATGTCCACTTGTAAAGTCAACAATTTTACCATCTTTTTCAGTAATTAAATTACAACGGAAAACAACATCTCCATCAACAGTTTCTATTCCTTGATTAGCAGCTTCTATTGGTCCTCGACCTGTATAATATTTATGTGGATCATAACCAAAAATACTCATATTAGCCACATCAGAGCCTACAGGTAAATCTTTAGGTGCATTTATTGTAAGTCCTGAGCATCCTTTTTCTGCAAGTTTATCCATATTTGGTTTTTTAGCTACTTCTAATGGTGTGTGATTGTTTAGTTCTGGTAATGGGTAATCACTCATACCATCACCTATCATTATTACATATTTCAAAATAATACACTTCCCTTTATAATAATTTAAAAAAAAAAAGAATGTTAAAAAAGAATAATAATTAAAATTTTTTTAAATTAAAAAAATAATTTTTTTAATTTTTTGTTCTAAGAATTGTTATTAAATCAGTCATCATAGCAGATGCTGTTTCAAGTGATCCTGCACCTTTACCTACAGTTGTGACTTCATCAGCTAAATCTGTTTTAAGTGTTGCCATATTTAATGTTCCATTTAAATCATAACTACTTCCTTGTTTAACTAATCTTGGAGAAACTTTTAAAGTTTTTGGAGAAACTTCAGTTATGAGTTTAATTAAATATCCATTTTCTTTAGCTAATGATACGGCTTCACTGGTTATATTGCTGATTCCTTCAACTTCAACATCACTATATGTTGCAGGTTGACCTAACACACTATTAGATAATATTACAGCTTTACATGCAGCATCTATACCTTCAACATCCTGTGTAGGATTAGTTTCAGCTATACCTAACATTTGAGATTCTTTTAAAGTATCAGGGTAACTTGAACCTTCACTAGTCATACGTGAAAGAATATAATTAGTTGTACCATTTAATATTCCAATTATACTAATAATTTGATTACCACTTAATGCATCTTTAGCATAATTAATTATAGGCATTGCCCCACCAACACTAGCTTCAAATTTAAACATTACATTATTTGCTTTAGCAGCATCATCTAATTCTTTATAATTTAAAGCTAAATGTCCTTTGTTACTTGTTACTACATCTTTTCCTTGTGAAAAAGCTTTTAATGTTAATGTTCTTGCAGGTTCACCATCATCAATATTAGTTGGAGTACATTCCATAAGAACATCATAATCCACATTATCTAATACATCAGTATCGGTATTTGTGGTTCCACAATTAGGACATTGCCCTAATTTACCTTTTTCGCTTTTTGTTTTAAGTAATTCTTCAACATTTAAACCATCTGGATTTATTGCTGAAGAACAAGAATCTGCAACTGCTACAATTTTAAGGTTGATTCCTAAAGTTTCTAGGATTTTATCTTTTTCCATCTTTATTGCTTTTACAATACCTTGACCTACAGATCCAAATCCCATTACAATTATTTTACATTCATCCATCAATGTCAACCCCTAAATCTTTTAGACCTCATTTATTACAAGTAAATCTTTTTCTTTAGCTATTTCTTGGACTTTTTTAAATGTTGTTTCTTTTTGTCCAATATCTGATTCAATTGTAATCATTGCTGAGGATTTATATTCTTTATCTAATTTTATATCTAATCCAACAACCCAAACACCATCTAAGACATTTATTCTATCAAGAGTGTCTCTTACATCAGTATCTATAACATCTCCAATGAGGATTGTGCTGATTCTTTGTTTTAAAATCACATCATCTTTTTCTAAAATGTTTATTCCCATTTCATCAAATTTATCTAAAACTGCATTAAGGTTATTTCTTTCTCCTTCAATTGTGATTTGTACAGGAATATAACCTTTTTCATTTTTAACTTTTCTTTGGTGAATGATTGTGACTAAATTTGCTCCTAAATCACCTATTGGTGATAAGACTGATACTAATTGTCCCGGAACATCTTGGATTTCTAAGACTAAATTCATTCTCATAATTACCACATCATAATTTTTTTATTAATTAATTTTAAAAGTAAGGAATAAAAAAGTCATCTTAAATAAAAAAAAATATTAAAATTTTTTTTATACCCAGTCTGCTTTTTTAACTACTACATTACCATCTTTATCTGTTTTAGTGTTTCTAACAATTCTAGCACTATCTTGTGGATGTGCTTCATCTTTTCTTTCTAAATTTAAATTATCCGTAATATAGTAAGTTTCTTCAAGATCTGGAATAGTATCTAAAGATTTAGAGAAATTTTCTAAAATCTTTTCTGCATCTTTTTCTATCATTTATTGTTTCTCCATTTTTTTAATAAATTTATTAAATGTTTTATATTAATAATAAAATATGTTTTTTTATATTTATAAAAGTTTTTAAAAGGAATAGAATTAAAAATAAATAAATAATTTAAGTTTTCTAAAAAATTATATATTAAAAAAAAATTTTAAATTGAAGATATATATTCTATGGTTAATTTATTAATTCATTTTTAAAATCATTTAAAATTTTATCAAAATCTACTTTTTTACTAGTCTGCTTTTTTAAGATTTTATCTATTCCAGAACCGTATTGTGCTGCTTTTTTAGGACGTTGTGCGTACTCTTTAGGTACTCCATATTTTTCTGCTGCCTCTCTTAGAATATGTTTTTTAAGTTTATCTTCAGAATCAAAGATTTTATATTTTGAAGGTATTGTCATTGCAAGTTTTATAAGTTCATAATCAAGGTAAGGGACTCTTAGTTCTACCCCATTTGCCATACATGCTGCATCATCACGTTCAAGGTTTACATTATAAATGTTTTCAATATCATTAGTTAATTCATTATTTAATCCTTGATAATCCTGTTTTTTTATATGTTTCATGTATCGATTGTATCCTGCAAATAGTTCATCTGCTCCTTGACCTGAAAGTGCAACTTTTATTTTATCTTGTTTTATCATATAAGATGCAAAAAATATTGTCATACCTACGCCTAATTTCATAGGATTAGTACTTTCAATACTTTTTATAACATCCCCAATACTATTTTCTACTTCTTGGGGTCGAATTAATTGAATTTTTAATGGTAAATCTAAAGTGGATGCTAATTTTTTACTATATTCTAAGTCTTTACTTCCAATATTCCCTACAGTATATAAGGTTACTTTTAAACCTGTTTTCAAACTAATTTTTTTTAAGATATATGCAAGAAATGCACTATCTACTCCACCGGAAAAGATTAAACCTACTTCAGATAAGTTCATAACTCTTTTATATACACTTTCATATAAAGTATTAGTTAATTGGTTCATGTAATCTTCATATGAAGCTTCATTACTTGTAATAGTTTTAAATAAATCATTAACTTCTATGATTTCATCATTATATAATATACATCCTGGTTTTAAGGTATTAATACTTGTTATTCCTGCTGCCCATAATGCTTTACGTTCAGAGGCAAAGCCCATAATTTTTTCTTCTAATTTTGTTCCATAATATAATGGTTTTACTCCAACAGGATCTCTAGCTAGTATTAAGTTAGTATCATCTGTTATTGCAAAAGAATAATCTCCATCAATAATTTTTAGTGTTTCTATTATTGCAGTTTTAAGATTCCCACTAGTATTTTTTTTATTAATGATTAAATCTAAGAGTAAATGACTATCAGAACGTGTTTTTTCTTCATTTCCAATTTTTTTTATGATTTCAGGGTAATTGTAGATTTCACCATTAAATATGAGTGTTAAGTTATCTTTTTTAATTGGTTGTGTGTTTATTTTAATTGCATCTTCAGGGTTTTTAACACTTGGGAATATGGAGAGGAGATTTTGTCCAAGTCCAATATTATAAGTCTGATTTTTTAAGTTTACTAGGTTTTGAGAGTTTGTTTTGAGTAATGATTCTTTATTGTTTGTTAAATAGATTCCTGATGCATCTGGGCCTCTATGTTGTGTTGTTTTCATCATTTTTCTTAATGTTTCTATTTTGATGTTTCCTTTTAATCCTATTATTGAGCACATGTAAATTTTTCCTTTGAAAAAAGTTTTTTTATATTTGTTTAGTATTTATTGATGGGATGTTAAATAAACTTTAAATATAACAATCGTTAAAGTAGTTATTGATAAAAAATAATTAAATATTAGAACCAATAAAAAAATAATTAATAAAAAATTAAAGTTTTTATTAAAAAAAACTAATCGAAGGGATTAATAATGAAGACTAAATCTGTCGGCATAGTCAAACCATTAGCAGTAACATTATCTGAAGAAATTCAATTAGAATCAGGAAAATCAATAGATAATGTAACAATAGCTTACGAAACATACGGAAAATTAAACAAAGAAAAAAACAATGCCATATTAGTCTGTCACGCACTCACAGGAGATGCACATGCTGCAGGATGGCACGAAGGAGATAGTAAACCAGGATGGTGGGAAATCATAATAGGACCTGGAAAAGCATTAGATAGTGAAAAATATTTCATAATATGCAGCAACGTCCTAGGAGGATGCAAAGGAACAACAGGACCAGCAAGCATAAACCCAGAAACAGGAAAAGAATACGGAATAGACTTCCCAGTCATAACACTAAAAGACATAGTTAATGTAGAAAAAAAATTAATAGACCTACTTGGAATAGAAAAACTACTAGCAGTAATAGGAGGATCAATGGGAGGAATGCAAACCTTACAATGGACATTAAGTTATCCTGAAATGGTTAAAAAAGCAATACCAATAGCAACAACAGCAAGATCCAGCCCACAACAAATAGCATTCAACGAAGTAGGACGACAAGCAATAATCAAAGACCCATTTTGGCAAAACGGAGAATATTACCAAACAGACAAAGCACCAGAAGCAGGACTTGCAGTAGCAAGAATGATAGCACACATAACATACCTATCCGATGAATCAATGTATTTAAAATTTGGAAGAGACCTACAAGACAAAGATGAAGTAACCTATGATTTCACAACAGATTTCCAAGTAGAAAGTTACCTTCACCATCAAGGAAAAACATTTGTCAAAAGATTTGATGCAAATTCATATTTATACATTACAAAAGCAATAGACTTATTCGATTTAAGTGAAAATGGATCCCTCATTGACGGATTCAAACCAATAAAATCTAAAATAGAATACATTAATGTTGACAGTGACTGGTTATATACTAATGAACAAGCAGAAGAAATATTAAGAGCAATGCAAGCAAACGGCATAGAAATATCTTACAGTGAAATAAAAAGTAACTATGGACATGACGCATTCCTACTTGAAGGTGGACAATTAAACTACCTTATATCACGGTTCTTACAAGATAATATTGTGGAAGATTTAATGAACACTGAAGTAATGACCATTACAGAAGATGCCAAAATAAAAAAAGCAGCGAAAATTATGATGGACCATTATGTAACACACTTACCTGTTGTAACAGAGGATAATAAACTTATTGGAATCATAACTGCATGGGATCTTTCAAAGGCAATAGCACAAGGTGGAGAAGAATTAAAAGACGTGATGACTGAAGATGTTAAATTCTGTAAAAAAGATGAAACTATAAGAACAATAGCAGGTAGAATGAAAGATGACGATATAAGTTGTTTACCTGTAATAGATGATAATGATGAACTTATAGGCGTAATAACAACTGATTTAATAAGTCATTTATTCACAAACACAGTATAAAAAAATAGTAAAAAAAAATTTATTAGTTCTAAAAAAAAGAATTTATACTAATTCTTTAAAAGAACTTTTAATATTTCTTATGCATATAAAATCCAATTACAAGTGCAGCAAGTACAATAAAAGCACAAATAAAGTATTGTAAATTATCATTATTATTTTTATCATTAGTTTTATTCACTTTAACTTCAGTATACTTTTTTGAATCAGAACTTGATGAATCAGGATTAGCACCAACATTTGAATTAGTTTGAACATTCAAAGAATCAGAAACCTGATTTTCTTGACTAGAATCATTATGGAGTGAATTAGTTAAATTACCACTCATACTATTAAGTGACTTAGCTAAATTATTTAGAGTATTAGTTACTTGTGAAGATGCATTATTAGTTTTAATTGGATTAGTACTATTAGTACTAGGATTCACATTAACCCCATTATTATTTGAATTAGAATTATTTTGGGTAATCCATTTAACCGGATTATTTGTGAAATTATTAAAACTTACACGATCTGCCCAAGAATACTTATAATCACTTCCATTAATTGGATCGTTTGTACCCCAATAATTATTATCGAAATTTGTAGTTTTAGAAGTAGTTAAATCAATGAAAATATCTTGAGCTTCAATCCATGCACTATTATTCATAATAATATTATTATTAACTGTAGCTGTAGAAGGTATTCCAGGGGTTTCTTCATCAATAAAGATAGCTCCACCAAACATTCCAGCATAATTATTAGTAATAACAGAATCAAAAACATTTAAAGGTCCGGAAGTAATAATTGCCCCACCACGAGTACCTGCAGTATTATTATTAATTGTTGAATTATAAACACTTAATTTACCTGGCCAATTATATAAAGCTCCACCCCATTCTCTTGCTGTATTATTCTCAAATAAACAACCATAAATGTAAGTGGTTGAATAAACTCCAACACGAACAGCTCCACCATCACGGTAAGCATAATTTAAGGTGAAAACACTATTATAAATATAACTATCACCTTTATAAGTAGTAATAGCTCCACCATCATGACCTGCATAATTATTGCAGAAATAAGAATTATTCACAAACAAATAGGATTTAAGATCAACTTCACCACCACTATAAATACCTCCACCATTGATTGTATGAGCAGTGTTATTTATAAAATTACAATTATCAACATATAAAGAAGAATTCTGGGAATTTATACCACCACCAAAATCTGCACCCCATCCATTAATAAAAGTAAGATTTGACACATAAACAGTACTAAAATTATTTATAATAAAAATACTATTAGCTTTCTTACCATCAATAATCACATCATCAGAATTACCATTACCTGAAATAGGAATACTCTTATTAATAATAACTCCAGATTCATTATAAACTCCAGGATTTAAAATAATAGTACTATTTATAGCTGCTTTATTAACAGTATCATTTATAGAATCACCTGGATTAATATAAATAATATTAGGAGAATTAGTGCTAGATACACTATTATCTGTAGAGTTACTTATAATATTAGTGGAATTATCATTACTTGTTAAGCTTTCTGCTGATACACAAGTGATTGAAGATATTAATGCAAAAAGTAAGATTAAAATAACAATCTGTTTTATAGGTTTAAAATTTGTCACCTCCTTTATCAATCATTTTTAATGAAAAACATGTCTATATGATAATATATTCACATCAATAAATAAAACTTACCCTTAAAAATTTAAGGATGAAAAATGAAAAAATAGTAATAAAAAAAAGAATATTTTATAATTTAAATTTAACAGCTAAAGTAGAAAAACCCTGATCCATATCAGTAGTAACACTAACACGATCAAATTTAGGGAAACTATCACGAATATGAACCAATTTACGTAAATCAATTTCTAATTCAGTAACATAAAATTCAAAACCATTATCAAAAAAATAAGTTTCTTTACGACACTTCAAACCAGCACCATAAAAAAATTCTTCAATTCTAGAATCTAAATCAAACATTTCATTAGAAGATAATTCTTTACCTTTAATAACACTTATAATATCATCTTCTAAACCCTCTTCTATAGGATATAAACGTAATTCTTGTTCCATTTCATTAAAACTTTCTAAAATACTATCTTTATTTAATTCAACCATAAAAATCACTCAAAAAAAAATAGAAAATTAATTTATATTTAAATTTTTCAAATATTCATAAAAATTAATAAATAAATTATAAAAACAGTGAATAATAATTAAAAAAAATCATTTACTATCCTAAAATATGCATTATTTACTTTCTATGTTTAATTTACTTATTGCTTCTTTAGCAGCTAATTGTTCTGCATCTTTCTTATTTTTACCTACTCCAGTTCCGTACTGTTCTCCATCTATTAAAATGCACATTTTAAATGTTTTATTATGAGGTAATCCTTTTTCTTCTAATAATTCATAATCGACTTTTACTTCATTTGCATCCCCATATTCTTTAATAGAAGATTTATAATCATAAAAAAAGATTAATTTTTGTTTTATATAAGGATAAATGGTTTCGATTAAAAATTTTTTTACTGTATCAAATCCTTGATCTAAATATATTGCTCCTAAGAAAGATTCAAAAACATCTGCTGTTATACTTAATACCTCGTTTTTTGTTAAGTAACTGTCTTCAAAATCTAATTTAACATATTGATCTAAACCAAATTTATGTGAGTAAAAGATTAATGCTTGTTGGCATACATAATTTGCCCGAATTTTTGTTAGTTTTCCTTCACCAAAATTAGGGTGCATTTTAAATAAAATGTCTGATACGATCATGTTTAATATAGAATCTCCTAAAAATTCTAATCTTTCATAATCTAAGGGTAATTCCTGTTTCACCGCATAAGAGGAATGTGTGAAAGCTGTTTCATATATATCTAAGTTGTTTGTTTTAATGTTAAATTTATTTAATAATTCGTTCATTCAAATCACAAAAAAATAAAGTAATTTTAAAGCTAATAAATATTTTATTCGTTTTTGTATTTAATTATTTTCCAAATTTTTCAAATCAAAACCTTTTTTTACTTTTCATTTGCTCTCGGATAAGTCATTTATAAACTAATTATTAAATTATTACTTAACCAAAATAAAAAGGAAAAATCTATAATAAAAATTAAATTTAATTAGATTAACCTTTTTAATATAGGTGTTTATTTAAATTAAAGGGATAAAAAAATATTTACAGATTAATAGATGATTTAAATGCTTAAAATTAAAATATGAATGTAAAATAATAGTAAAACAAAACATACACATTTTTTGAGTACTATTGATTTATACAAACATAATTTTAAAGTAAGCATAAACTAAAATCATGAAAATATTTTTCTTAATATATCCCTTAATTTTATGATTATAACAATTAAAAAAAAATAATGATTGAAAAAAAGAGGATAGATAAAAATGATATTAAATTGGTGTGAAGAAATTACAGAACTTGATCCTAGTATTGATTTTCGTAGATGTGGAGGATGGTTAAAAACTGTTGAAGGATTAGATAAAAGTGTAATGAATGGTTACAGTATTACTGGAGATTTTGTTAAAGCTGGAGACTATAAAGAAGAAATGAAAAATGGATTATATCTTGATTGTAATAAAGAAGGTAGGAAATCTAAACCTAAACAAGATATTCGTTTAATCAGATTACATGATGGGAAATTAACTTTAGTTGATCAAGTTTATGATGGTAAAAAGAATTGGGCTGTAGATTTATGGGATAGTATTGGTGAAGAATTAAATGCTAACTATAAACAGGATGAAGCTGAAAAATTAACTAGTTTAATTCTTGATAAAACTGGTAAAGATAAAAAATTAATTAATGATATTATTAATAATTTAAGTTTAAAAGTAGAAGATTTTTAAATTTTTTTAATTATTTTTCCAGGCACTCCAGCTACAATTACATTATCTTTAACATCTTTTGAAACTACTGCTCCTGCAGCTATTATACTATTTTTTCCAATTGTAACACCTGGTAATATTGTAGCATTAGTACCAATCCATACGTTTTCTTTAATATGTATAGGTTTAGAAATTAATGTAGTTCTTTCTTCTGGTTTTATTTTATGATTTGTGGTTATTAAATTTACTTTTGGCGCTATGATTACATTATCATCTATTGTTATTCCTCCTTGGTCTAGTAGGCTGCAGGAATGGTTTATGAAAATGTTTTTTCCAAGTTTTATATTATGACCATAGTCTAAGTATATAGGAGGTATTATGTATACTGATTCGTGTATTTTATAACCGAATTGTTTACTTAGTATTTTTCTTATTTCATCTTTACTTAGTATTGTAGTGTTTATTTTTTGTACTGTTTTTAATGTTTCATCGAATGTTTTGTAAAGATTTTGGATTTCTGGATCGGTTTGTTTGATTTCTTGTCCTTCTTGGATTCTTTGGAATATATTGTTTTCAGGTTTCATTTTTTTTAGTATAAGTTGAATTGGAATATATGTGTTTCTTTCTATACTTATTTTATTAAATTTAGAATGTGTGAGTTTTTCATTTCTTTTAAGGTTTATGGAGTATGTTTATTTTTTTGTTTTTATGGATTAATATAATTTTTTTAAAAAAAAAGTAGTTAATAATAATACATAAAAAAGTATTACTAAAATAGTATAAAAAAAAGAAAAAATAAATAAGTAAAAACCCATTTAAACTAATCTTTGACCAGTAACAGGTTTTTTATTTTGCCAATTGTAACTTCGCATCTTCTTAGATTTACCGAAACCACAAGAAGCACAAACTTTCTTACGAACATGGTAAGTGTTTCTACCACATCTTCTACAACGAATATGGGTTTTCTTATTCTTCTTACCCATACTAGGTGTTCCTTTCACTGCAAATTCCTCCCTTCAAACTTATTATCTATTAGTGAAATATCTTATAAGATTTAAATAAAAATTATATAATTCAACAAATAATTAACTAGAAAAAGAAAAAATATAATCTAAAAAAATAAATATTTTTTACTAATTAAATTAAAATAATTGAATAAAAATTTTAATAAAAGAAATATTTTAATAAAATAAAACATTCCCAAAAATATTACGCATATATATGTAATTAATCAAGAAAAAAGACTATCTAAGGTGAGATATATACTATATTATCTCCTCGAATGAGGACAGTACCTAATCTTCTTGCAACATCTCCATTTTCTAATTCTTCAGCATCATTAAGTACAAGATTCATATGTAAATCAAAACTTTTTAATGTACCTCTGAATTCACGATCTCCTTTGAGTTTGATCAATACTGGAGAGTTTAATGCTTGACCTAATGCGTCAAGTGGTCTTTGAACATTTTGTTGTCCGCTCATGATTATCACCTATACTATAATAAATATGTTAGCTTCCTATTTAAAGGTAACTATTAAAAAAATATTTAACAGTATCCAAATAAATAAAAACTACAAATTAATAATTTTTTTCTGTAATTTAATAATTAAAACAAAGCAAAAAAATAAAGCCCATTTTAAACAAATTATTAAATTAATTTAAAAATAAAATACTTATTTTAATGATTTAATCTTAATTACAACAATAATATAATATAGTCCAATAAAGTATATAAAGGTTTAGCCTTAAGTATAATAAATTATTAATCATATAAACAACAAAATAATAAAAATAATAAAGAATTAAATGGTGGAATAATTTGAAAGTCAAAAAACGATACTTCTTAAAGAAAAAAAAGATTAAAGAAATCAAAAAACAATTAGGAGAATACGGTACACTAATAAACAACAAAGATAGTGTAGAATTACTAGAAGTAGACCCAAACGATTTCGTTCTTGTAAATGGTAAACCATACATCATAATGATTAACAACAAACCATACCCAACACTAAAAGCAGCACTCTACGAAGATTTAAATTCAAAAACCGTAGTAGTAGATATGGGAGCAGTTAAATTCATGACAAACGGGGCAGATGTAATGAGTCCAGGAATAACACAAGCAGACTCTACAATAGAAAAAGGAGATGTGGTGTTAGTAGTGGATGAAAACCATCACAAACCATTAGTAATGGGAGAAAGTTTAATAACTGGTCCTGAAATGGAAGAAAATGATACAGGAAAAGCAATAAAAACATTACATTACATAGGCGACGATATCTGGGAATTCGAATTATAATAAAATTTGGGAGGATTAATATAAAATGGTGAAACTAAGACTAGAAGCAGGAAACATAAAAAACACAAGAGTTCATAAAGTAGGAGTACTAGCATTAGGATCACACCTTGAAAACCACGGCCCATCATTACCAATAGACACTGATGCAAAAATAGCTTCCTACGTATCACTCATTGCAAGTTTAAATAGTGGATGCAGATTTTTAGGTGTAGTATTCCCTGCATATGAATTACCAACAATACATCATGGTGTACACTACGAACTAAAAGATGTAGCTTACGAAATAACAAAAACATTAAAATCTGCAAAACAATACCTAAAAATTGATCGATGCATAATAGTAAATGGTCACGGTGGAAACATACCCATATACCAATACTTAGATTTTATAGAAGAAAAATCAGGAGTAACAATACAAGTAAATAATAGTATTGTAGAAAACGAAGGACCCCATGCTGCATCAGGAGAACTAAGTATGGGTAAAGTACTAGGAATACTTGATGAAAAGCAAATAAAAAACCAAGCAGATACTAATATTTATGGAGAAGTAGGATTATCACAATTTAAACAAGCAAGATTAGATGATCCGGGTATTGAATCAGGTGCACGAGACGTGGAAGAAAACGGTGTATACGTGGATAAGGTATATGGGGAACAATTAATAAACTTATGCGTAAGCAGTGTCCTATTTGATATAGAAAAATTAAGTGACTTCTAAAAAAAAAGTATTAAATTTTTATAATAAAAATTACTTAATATTCTTTTAAAAAATCAATGATATTATAATGTTTTATACCATCTTGTGAGAAGTCAAATTGATCTGCACTTATAACAATCTTTGGGAAATTATCATTAATTTTTAATAATTCACCAAATTCTCTTTCTTTTGTTTTTTTACTATCTAATAAGTAAGTTACTTGAATATAAACTTTTTGATCATGTTTTTTACAAATCAAATCTATTTCTTTATTTTTTATCTCACCAATGGTTACCTTATAACCTAATCTTAACATTTCATTATAAACAATGTTTTCAAAAACTTGACTTAAATCTCTATTATTACATAAACATAATGCTTGACGAAAACCATGATCAGTTAAGTAATATTTTTCTTTAGATTTCAAAACTTTTTTACTTACTAAATCTTCTCTTTTTACTTTATGTATCAAACATGCATTTTCACAATAACTTAAATAATTGTATAATGTATTTGGACTTACATTGATTCCTTGATTTTTGAAATATTTAGAAATACTATAACCCGAAAATGTATGTCCAATATTTAAACTTATATAATGCATTAAATTGTTTAAAACCTTTGGATTTTTAACATTATACTTAGTTACTACATCTTTTAAGAGTATTGCATTATATAAATCTTCTAAGTACATTAATTTATTATCTTCATCTAATGTTAAGAGAATAGGTAATCCTCCATATGCAATATATTCATTAAATATTTCCCAATTACTTTTTTTCTTATTATTTTCTTGATAATATTGTGATATTTCCTTAAAACTAAATGGATAAATTGGGATTTCAATATATCTTCCTGTAAGATAAGTACTTAATTCCCCACTTAATAATTTACTATTTGAACCTGTAATATAAATATCACATTTAAAATCTAACATAAAACCATTAATGCTTCTTTCCCATCCATCTACATTTTGTATTTCATCAAAAAAAAGATAAACTTTATTTTTTTTATTTTCTAAAATTTTTGTAATATAATTGTTTAATTCTTCATTAGTTTTTATGTTTTGAAATTTGGATGAGTCAAAATTTAAATAAATTATATTAGATTTTAATATTCCCTTGTTTTCTAATTCTTCCATTATTAATTTTAGCATTACAGATTTTCCGCAACGACGTATACCAGTTAAAACTTTTATGATATCTTTATCAATTAATGGTTTAATTTTATTTAAATAAGAATCTCTTTTTAATGTATACATTTTTAAAACCTTTTTATAAATTTTTTAAAAAATTGTTTCCAATTATATTATATATAAATAGAATATTCCATATAAACTTTTTTAAATACACTGAAAAAAATAGGAAAAAACATACAAATTTTAAATACACTGAAAAAAATTATAAAAATGAATCTAAAAACTTTAATAACTTAAAAAAAATAGGAAAAAACATATATAAGATTTAAATCTAAATATTTTAATAGTGATAAAATGGATGAACACATTATTGAAGCATTAGGTAAATCTAAAATAGTGATTAAAGATGGGAAAATTGTAAACATTGGTGAACCAAAAATAGATTACTGCCCACTATTTCATAAACATAGAAATATTGAAAAACTTACTAAAGATAAAATAAAAGAAAACATTGAATTTCGTATAAAAGATTTTGGTATGTGCACAGCAGAACGTGAAATCAGAATGAAAGACTTCTTAACATTCGGAATCTCTGAAATAACATCATCATTAATTGAAGAAAATATTATAGATTGTGCCGTAATGGTCTGTGAAGGTTGTGGAACCGTAATATTAGATAATCCTGAAATTGTTCAAGGAGTAGGTGGAAGAGTATCTGGACTTATAAAAACAAGCCCTATACCTGAAATAATAGAAAAAATAGGTATTGAAAATGTAGCAGATCCCAAGAATACTACAATTAATCAAGTTGAAGGTGTGAAACTTGCAATAAATAGAGGTTTTAAAAATATTGTTGTAACTTTTGCAGGTTGTGATGGTTTAAATGAAATCCAGAAATTAAAAGATTCTAATCCTGATGTTAATATTTACATTTTTGGTGTTCACACCACAGGTTTAAGCAAGAAAGATGCAAGTGAATTAATAAGTAATTGTGAAATTATAACTGCTTGTGCTTCTAAATATGTTTGGGAGATTTGTGAAGAAAATAATGTTTATAAAGTAGGTGAATCTGTACCTATTTATGCTATAACTCCAAAGGGTGCTGAATTTTTAAAATTGAGATTAGATAAAATTGGTGGAGTTAAGCCTAAAAAAGATAATCCTAGAATACCTGAACCATTAATTTAAAATTTTTTTAAAAAAAAGTAGAATAAAATTGTGAATCTCCCATATAATTAAAACGGGAGATTTAATAACCATTACTTATAGAGGAGTCTTCACTATATTGGGTTTCATTGCTTGTATCCATTCCGAGTAATGATTTTACAGTATCTTTAACATTTGTTAAGATATCTTGATTATTATTAGAAGATTGAGTATTTGAATCCCCATCACTTACTGAATAATCAGAACTTACACTACCTGTATCACCATTATCAGATCCTGTGATTGATGATGTTTGAAATGCACCATATGTTGCCATTGCACAGCAGGCACTTAAACCGAATGCTATTATTGCAATTACAAAAAATACTAATGCTGTTGCTGCTTTATTTGCCATTTATTTTTTCACCATCCTTCAATAAAATTTTTGTTAATATAATTCTTTGTATATGTATGTTTATTATTAAATATAAATTTGGCCCCAAATATTAAAAACTTGTTTTTCTGATTTTTATTTTTTTAATAATTTTAAATTTATAATTTAACAGTAAATTTATTAGTTAATCTAAATTTTTTTTAAATACTCATTTTTTTTGAGTGTATTTTTTAGTTTTAGAGTAAAAATTAAAAATTTACTAAATTTTGTATGTACAGTATAAAAATTTAGTAATTGCATATTTTTTGCAGTTGTAGACGCAAAACTTTTATATATTATGAAGACAAACAAAAAAACGTGACTAAAAAAATAGTCAAAAGTGAAAAAAATGACAATAGAAAGAGAAATATACACGAATCAAATCAAAGAACTAATAGACCAAAACTGTATAAAAATACTAGCCGGAATAAAAAGAGCAGGTAAAACAAAAATACTAAAAAATACAATAGAAGAATTAAAAAAAAGACAAACCAAAAAAGAAAACATTACAGAAATTAATTTTGAAAATGGAACATACCACAAAATCAAAAATAATACCCAACTAGACAAAATACTAGAAAAAAAAATTACAAAAGAAAAACAATACATATTCTTTTATGAAATCCAAAATGTAGAAAACTGGAATGAAAGTATAAATAAATTACAAAACACCAACACTGATATTTACCTCACAATCAGCAATAAACACAAATTAAACGAAAAATTACAAAGATTAAAACAAGATTATAAGATAATAAAAATCTATCCCTTAAATTTTAAAGAAATAATAGAATCAAAAAAAGAAAAAAAAGAAAAATACAATGAAAAATTAATATTTGAAGAATACTTAATATCTGGAGGAATACCATACGTTTCTAATTTAAATGAAGATTTAAAACTCACTTATTTAGAAGATTTATATAATTCCATAATTTTCAAAGAAGTAGTTCAAAAAAATCCCATAAAAAGTACTATGATCCTAGATCAATTAATAAGATTCATCACATTAAACATTGGTTTCCCATTCTCAGCAAATAGTATTTCAAAATATTTCAAAAAACAAGGCCTAAAAATTAGTCACGAAACAGTTTATAATTACTTAACTTACTGTGAAGAAGCATACTTCATACACAAAGTAAAAAGAGAAGATTTAATAGAAGATAAAGTCCTAAAAACTAATGAAAAATTTTACCTAACAGACCACGGATTCAGACAAGCATTATGTTTAAATAACACAGAATGTTTAAGTCAAATCTTAGAAAACATAGTTTATATGGAAATGTTAAGACGTGGCTATAGTATTACAATAGGTAAACTAAGAGATAAAGAAATAGACTTTATTTGCATTAAAAATGATGAAAAAATTTACTTCCAAATTACAGATTATTTAACCTGTGAAAATGATGAAAAAAGAGAATTTGGAGAATTATTAAAAATTGAAAATAATTATCCAAAATTCGTAATAAGTGCAGATGAAACTGATTTTTCACAAAAAGGAATAAAACATTATAATATAATAGAATTTTTAAAAACCAAATCAATATAATAAAAGGATTGATAAAAAATGTTAGTAGAACTTATAGCACTTATTGGTGCTGCAGAATTAGATAATTTATTAATTGGTACTTTATCTGGAGCAAATGGTGTTCCATTTTGGATGATTTTAGCTGTTGATATCGTTTTAACTGTAATAGTATTATGTGTTGGAAATTATTTTGGAGGATACTTCCAAAGCTATCATGAATTAATATCAAGAATCGCTGGTGTTGTTTTCATAATCATTGGTGTAAAAATGTTTTTATTACTATAAAAAAAGAAAATTTATAATTTTCAATTTAAAAAATCTTTTTTAAAATACTACTTACTTCTTTTAATTATTAAATATGGATCTCTTAAAAAAAATAGTTTTTAAAGAATAATATTAAAATATTAAAAAAAACAGAAAAAACTATAATTAAATTTTGGTGACTACTTTTTTATGAAAACCATTAAACAAACATATATTAATGAATTAAACATTAAAAAATCAGAATTCATCTGTAGATTAATACCTTCAACTAATGAAAAACAAGCCAAAGAAATAATTAAACAAATATCTGAGGAATTTAAAGATGCAACCCATAATTGCACTGCTTATATTGTAGAAGATGGTGAAGGTTATGATGATAATGGTGAACCTAGTGGAACTGCTGGAAGACCTATGCTTAATATTTTAAAGAAAAATAATCTTCAAAACATCACAGCAATAGTAACTAGATATTTTGGTGGAATAAAATTAGGTGCTGGAGGACTTGTTAGAGCATATAGTAAAAGTGTGCAAAACACTTTAGAAACCGCAGAAATAGTTGAAATGGAAAAATACCAAACAGTTCAATTAATATTTTCTTACACTATTATAAAGAATGTGGATAATGAAATTAGAAACCATAACTTAAGAATAATTAAAAAAGAGTATGTGGAAGATGTGAAATACATTATAGCTTTATTAGATGTTAAACTTTTAGAGTCTATTAAAAGCAAATTACAAAATCAAATACGAATAATTAGTCTTGGTGAAAAATTCCTTGAAAAGCAATGAAATCTTTTTTTATCCTTTTTCTATAACTTTAATTAAATTATTACAAGCTTTAACCATTTTCTTATTATCAAATGCTTTACTTATGCGTTTAATAGCATCTAAGTTACGGACAAAAGTATCTAACCAACTATAAATATCTCCAGGATAAGCTTGTATTTGGTACTCATTATAGAGTTTACGACTAATATCATTAGGATCTTTATGTTTTAAACGTTGCTCTAAAATTATCATAGTAACTCCTCTTTGTAAGCAATCACAAAATGGACGATCTTTACATTTACAACGTAAGAAATCTATTTGTAAACGAAGTAATGCTTCTTGAAATTTTTTATCTACTTTAGCTAGAACATCCCCAGAGGATATAATATCTAAAGTGGATTCGCTGAATAATCTTGTTGAAAAATTCATTTTCATACTGTTTGATATTTGTTTATGTATTACTGGAGAGAGGTAAGCGTTTTCAAATAATTCTAAATCCATTGCAATGTTTTCTATTTTTAATTCTGGATTATTTTTATCTAAGTGTTTATAATTATTTTTTTTAGTTTTTTTGTTCTTATTTTTATTTTTTTTATTTTTTTGTGATTCTAAACTTTTATGTGTTGTTTGTTTTTTTGATGAAATTTTTGTAATACGTTTTTGCATGTAAGGTTTGTTTATAAATTGGTTTAAGTAATCTCCACGTTTAAGTGAATTCTTCACATATTCTCCATCTTCCGGTGATAAAAAACTCATACTTACTGCTCGACCATACTTTGAAGAGTTAACATTTTTATTATAATCAAGGTTTAACATTTTATTATCTATTAATTCATTTACCCCTATATCTAGTTCTATAGGAATTGGTTTTTTAGAGTAAAAATCATGTATCATTTGAATATTAGTTAAAGACTCACTACTAACATCAGCTAAAATCTCTTCTAAAGTACCTGATTCAGTATAATTAACATGAACATCTTCAACATCACTTTCAAGTAAATTTAAAGCAGTAACTTCCTCAGATATATTGTCAAATTCATTATCAATTTCAGGTAATAAATAAATCATACCTCGATCATGATAACTAGGACGTCCTGCTCTTCCAAGCATTTGACTAAATTCATTAGGACTAATCCATTTATTACCCATAAGTAAAGATTCAAAAATAACTTGACTGGCAGGGAAATCCACACCAGCAGCTAAAGCGGCAGTAGTTACAACAGCAGCAATCTTACCTTTACCAAAATTTTTCTCAATACGTTCCTTCTTATAATAAGATAAACCTGCATGATAAGCACTAGCATTAATTCCTTTATTACTTAAAAAATTCGCAATTTTATGAGTTTTACGACGAGAATTAGTGAAAATAATAGTTTGACCTTTAAAACCTTTACTACTCTTACTATGATATTCCTTTTGTACAAGTTTCTTCATAATTAAACGTTTTTGAACCTCATTTCTAACAAAAACAAGATGTCGCTCTAAAGGTACAGGACGTTGATCATATTCCACAAGTTTCATATTAAAAGCATCAGCTAAAACTTTAGGATTACGAACAGTAGCACTTAAACCAATCAACTGAGTTTTGGGGAACAGATTACGTATACGATTAATTAAACCATTTAATCTTAAACCTCTATCAGGATCTGAAATTGTGTGAATTTCATCAATAAGCACTACTCCAAGATTAGTTAGTAAATCCTTCTTACCACTACGTAACATGAAATCTAAACCTTCATAAGTACCAACAATAATATCAGAATTAGTAATATTAGAATCTGGTAAGCTTAATTCATTTTTAGCATGTATACGATTTTGTCCAACTTTAATTGCAACTTTTAAACCTAAAGGTTCATATTTCTTTTTAAAATCACGATACTTCTGATTAGCAAGTGCAACAAGAGGTGTTAAAAAAAGAAACTTCTTACCATTTAAAGCCTTAGGAATACCTGCAAGTTCACCAATTAAAGTTTTACCACTACCAGTAGCAGAAACAACAAGCATATCCTCATCACGCATCACACCTTCACGTATAGCAAGTAATTGCACAGGTAAAAGTTTTGCATCAGGATCCCTAGTTAATACTTTTTTAAATGGTTTAGGAACTTTTAATCTACTCATCTTGATTTCAGGAAACTTATTATCATTCACTTTAATCTTATCAAAAAGTGTTAAATTATTATGTTTTAAAGGATCAAACTTTGGAGATAACATTTCAAGTACAGTATCTAAACTTCCAGTTTTCTGCAAAACTCGACTAAAATTTTTAAAAACATGCTTATCATATCTTCGAAGTTTCATTTCTCTTTTAATAGTTTCTTCAGCACAAGTTTTACAAATTCTTTGATCATGATAAGAGTAACTATAATCTTTACTAATGATTGTTACAAACCCTTCATATATACAGTGGGGACAAACTTTAGTATGTCTTACTTTTATATTAGAACTGGTTAAAAATTCTTCTATATCCTCATCATGACTAGCTAGAAATACTGCTTGTGAGCGCAAGAAATTTATAGCATCAGAGGGAGGATATAATTTATCCTCGTTTTCAGTTTTCTTAATATATTTGTTTAAGTTAAAACCTGCTTCATCATAGTGAAATTTAAGTGTTCCTACAAATTCAGGTTCCCTTCTAGTGTTTAAAGCCCCTTTAGGAGAACCTATAGGATACATTTTCCAAGCATTTTTACTTTTTCTTAAAATAATCATATTAAATATAATTATATATCTTATTTTTAATATAAATTTCCCAAAAATAATTAATCTTTTTAAACTTAAATAAAAAAAATAATAAAAAATTAGACAAAAAAATAAATTTCTAAAAAAAATGTTTCTTTAATTATTAATCTAAAGATTAAAACAATACTTAAAATTACAATACTTTAAAAATAAGATTTAATTATAAAAATAAAACAAATAAAAAAAAAACAAAAAGTATTAATATATCTTAAGTATAATAATAAAATATTAATAAACATTTTTATGGAGGTGAAAATTATGGTAAATAAATATTTAGCTACAATAATCTCATTTTTCTTACCAGGTATTGGAGAATTAATACAAGGTGGAGAAACTAAAAAAAATATTATAATATTCATCATTTATCTTATACTCGGTGCAATTATGTTCTCCACTAAAGGTAGTATTGTATACAGCATATTAGCAATCATAGTATTAATATATTGTATTTACTTTGCATATGATACTTACAAAATGAGTGAATAAAATTAAAAATTTAAATTTTGGGGAAAATTTTTATTTATTAATTTCCCCTTATTAACCCCTTAAAATACTAATTTTTTATAAACACGAAATATTTTTTGATACTATTTCTACAAAATTCATCTTTTTATTATATTAAAATGATAGTTTTAAATTTCATAAATAATAAGAGTTAAATACTTATGATTTTAAAGTTTTATTAATTATAAGTTTAATAAGGAAATTATTTATAATGGTTGAAAGTGTTTTTGCAGGAATAATTAGTTTGATTATGCCCGGTTTAGGTCATGTTATGCAACATGATCATATTGGAATCTATTTTTTAATTATTACTTTTGTTTTTTGGATAGTTCTTAGTTTTACAAGTAATATTTGGGCAGGTATAATTTATTTAGTTTATATGATTTTAGTTGCTTTCATGGCTTATTGTTTACCTGAAGTTTAAAAAAAAAAGTTATTTATTAATTTATTATATTTAGTAATTTTAAAAAAAGGAGAAAGAAGGTGGGATTTGGATTAGATGCATTATACTGCATCGTCTCCTCTTTCACCTGTTCTTATTCTTATGACTTCATCAATTGGTGAGATGAAAATTTTACCATCTCCAACATCACCAGTTCTTGCAGCATCTATTACTACTTGACTAACTTCTTCAACATCTTCGTCTTTGACAATTAGTTCTACACGTGTTTTTGGGATTAAATCTATACAATAGTTTGAACCTCTGTATGATTCTTTTATTCCTAATTGTCGTCCTCTTCCTCTAATTTCGGAGATGTTCATTCCATCACACCCTATTCTTATTAAGGCTTTTTTTACATCTTCTAATTTTGCTTCACGAATTACTGCTATTATTCTTTTCAAGTTATCATGACTCCATTAATAATATATTGTTTTTGATCTTATAAGTTGTATCCGGATTCTTCGTGAAGATTGGTATCTAATCCTTCTACTTCAACTGATTCTTCTACTCTTAGACCCATTGTTTTATCGATTACTTTAGCAATGATATAACTTACACCAAATGCCCATACTATTGAGACTGCAGTTGCAAGTAATTGTATTCCTACTTGTCCTGGATTTCCATATAATAATCCTGATGCTGCGGAGTTAATGAATGGGGATGCGAATATACCTGTTACGATTGATCCAAATATACCGGAACATCCGTGTACACCAAATACATCTAATGCATCATCGTATCCAAGTCTTTCTTTAATGTAGTATACTGCGAAGTATGAAACTAATGAAGCTCCAAGACCAATTATAATTGCTGCTGGAACATCAACAAATCCTGCTGCAGGAGTGATTGCTACAAGTCCTGCTATGAGTCCTGTTATTGCACCTAATACTGTTGGTTTTCCAACTTTTATAGCATCAATAATACACCACATGATGAGTGCTGCACATGCTGCTACTATACTTACAAGTATTGCACTGGAAGCTAATCCTCCAGCTGTTAATGCAGATCCTCCATTGAATCCTAACCATCCAAAGAATAGGAATGCTGCACCAAGTATGGATGTTGTTAAGTTATGAGGTAATAATGTTTTTTCTTTACGTGCACCTAATACTAAGATAAGTGCTAATGCGGATAGACCACAGTTAATATGAACTACTGTACCTCCTGCGAAATCAAGAGCTCCGAGGTTCATTAACCATCCTCCACCCCATACCCAATGACATATTGGTAGGTATACAAGTGTTGCCCATGCGATAATAAATACTATCCATGAAGATGTTTTCATTCTTCCTACTACTGCACCTGATATTAATGCTCCTGTTAATGCTGCAAATGTTAATTGGAACACTATATAAAGCATTGTTGGTATTGATCCATTTAATGCATCTGGAGAAATTCCTGACATAAATAGGTTTGCAGGTGCTCCTATGATTCCATTAATTGTTGAACCAAAGGCAAATGAATATCCATAAGTTACCCATATTAATGCAATTATTGCAAATGCTATGAGTGTTAAAAACATTGTGTTTAATACGTTTTTCTTTTTAGCTAGTCCGCCATAAAAAAATGCGGCTCCAGGTATACTCATGAGTAATACTAGAATAGATGCTACTATTATCCATGCTGTATCACCTGAACTTAATGCTGCGATTGCTGACATATAAATCTTCTCTCTTCTGTAAATATTATTTTTGATTTTAAATTAATTTTTTTTGTGAGGTTTTCCGTTATTTTTTTATTAAAATTTTTTTTTGAATAAACAAACTTTTTAAATTAAATGATTAATTAGAAATTTTTTTTTAGCTTATAAAATTATGAATTTTTTTTGAAATGGTTTTTGATTATTCTTAAAATATTTATCATATTCTTTTTGAATTAAGAATCATTTCTTAAAAATGGATGTTTATTCAAAAAATATTTTTTGCCGGAATACGGAAACCACCTTCCGACATAATAATGTTGTTTACAAGAGTATTTAAATGTTTTGGTAAAAAAATAAGAATCCAAAACCAACATTAAAAAGATAAAAAATAAAAAAAACAAAAAAACAAAACTAAAAAGATAAAATAAAAACATAAAACCAATAAAAATAGAAATAAAAATAAAATACATTATAAATAAAAATTTAAGATAAAAAAATAGGAAAAAAATTAAAAAAATATGAATCTTAAAAAAACATGCAAACCGGAAAAAATTTGAAAAAATTACCGGCACAACACTAAAATAATGATCTGAAAAAAATAAAAAATAAAAAAATATTTAAAAATAGGGAAAACACTAAAAAAAATAGTAAAAAAATGTTCAAACAATAACAAACTTTAAATGATAAAAAATTCAATATTAAAAATGTATAATAGAAAATTATACAAAAAATATATATAAAAACTATTTTAAATACAAAACAATTAATATAGGTGAACAAACTTGAATTCAATAACAAAAGGAGATACAATAAAATTATTATCCATAGGTTTGTTAACATTAGGTTTGAGCAGCATCGCTGCTCAATACACAGGGAACATAATAACCAATAGTCTGTACCCAACAGATATTCAAGTAAATTAACTACAATATAATAGTAATTTCACACCTACAAAAAAAAATAATTTATCTGAAAGAGAAATAGAAACCAAACAAATAAAAAATAAATAATTTTATCAAAAACTTTCAGAAAAAATAATCATAAAAATAATTAATATAATATAATAATTATTATTATAATAAAAAAAATTAAGATTAAGATTTTTTTTATAATTAATTTACTAATTTTAATAAAAATTAAACTACAAGAATTTTACTAGTTTAAAATATTTTTAAAAACTTCCAAAAAAAAAATAACAACTTAATATTAAAAAAATTTTTCATAATAGGATGGTAGAAAAAATGCCTGAAAAAAATAGTATAGGATTTAAAGTAAAACAGATGAGAGAAACCCAAGACATGGAAATCAAACAACTAGCAGAAGATAGTGGAGTAAGCCTCCCTATAGTAAAAGCTATAGAAAAAGGAGATGTGATACCATCACTCACACCACTAACTAAAATATCTCGTGCATTAGGAGTAAGACTCGGAACATTCCTTGATGACACCCCTGAAGAAGATCCAATAATAGTAAGAGGGGGAAAAAGTGATCATACCGTATACTTCAGTGGAAGAGAAAATGTAACAAATAGTTCAGATTTAGAATTCCATGCATTAGCAGCAGGAAAAGTAGACAGACATATGGAACCATTCATAATAGATGTTGAATCTAAAGAAGAAAACTATGAATTATCTAGCCATGAAGGTGAAGAATTTATATATGTTTTAAATGGGGACATAGAATTAGAATATGGAAAAGAAACAAGTATACTAAACAAAGGTGATAGTGCATACTACGATGGAATCGTACCACACCACCTTCACAGTTATCATAAAGAAAAATCACAAATATTAGCAGTACTCTACACTCCAAAAGATTAAAATAAAATGGGAGAACATAAAAATGTTTGAAATAACAGTAACTCCCCGTTTTGGAGATATAGATGGTTTAAAACATGTAAACAATAATAAAATGGTAGACTGGTTTGAGCTTGCTAGAAATGAAATATTTAAATTTTTCACACCAAATTTAAGCTTAGAAGATGAAGACTGGAAATTAATACTTGTACACAATGAAGCAAACTTTGTTGGACAAACATTCTTTGGAAAAGATGTAACAATCTTATCATATATTTTAAGAGTTGGTGAAACCTCATTTACCACAGGGGAAGAAGCATGGCAAAATGGAGAATTAAAAGCAGTTGGAAAATCAATTCTTGTATACTATGATTGGATAAACAATGAACAAATGCCAATACCTGAGGACATAAAAGAAAAACTTAATAAACACTTAATAAGTGAAGAAGAAATCGGAAAACACATACCAAGTATGAAGGTGAAATAAAAATGTTTGAAACTATAGTTCAACCACAATTCGGGGACATTGATGCAATGCGTTGTGTAAACAACACAGTGATAGGTAACTGGTTTGAAGTTGGGAGAAATGATGTATTCAGATTTTTCACACCGGATTTAGACCTACATTATGAAAAATGGAAACTTATAATGTTGCGTACAGAAAACGATTTTGTTGGAAAAACCGTTTATGGTAAAGATGTACTTATAAAAACTTACATATTACATATTGGAAACACATCTTTTGTTACAGGCCATGAAGCATGGCAAGATGGAGAATTAAAAGCTAAAGGAAAAAGTGTAGTAGTTAACTTTGATTTTATGGCACAACACAAAGAACCCATACCAGAAGAGATTAAAGAGAAACTTAGAGAACACTTAATTAGTGAAGATGAAATAGCAAATGATTGCTTTTTAAAGAAAAATAAAAAAAATAATATATAATGGTGGTGTTTAAAATTTCAGAATTATTCACAGAAAAAAGTCTAGGAGCATTCTTTGAAGACATGGTAAAAAAACAACCAGACCATGAATTTTTAGTTTACCCAGACAGAGGACTACGTTTCACATACAAAGAATTCGATGAAAGAGCAGATAATCTAGCAAAAGGATTACTTGGAATTGGAGTTGGAAAAGGAGATCATGTTGGAATATGGGCAAAAAATGTGCCTGAATGGATAACATTCATGTTTGCAACAGCAAAAATTGGTGCAGTACTTGTAACAATGAATACTGCTTACCAAAAACATGAAGTAGATTATGTATTAGAACAATCAGACATGAAAGCAATAGCTATGACTGATGGATTCCGTGACACATCTTACTTTAACATAATGTATGAACTAGTACCAGAATTAAAAACACAAGCAAGAGGAAATCTTCACAGTAAAAAATATCCACATTTAAAAGATATAATCTATATTGGACAAAGAAAACACCGGGGAATGTACAATACTAATGAATTACTTTTATTAGGTCAAAATGTTGCAGATAAAGAATTAACTGATGCAAAAGCTAATGTGGATCAGAATGATGTAATCATGATGCAATATACTAGTGGTACAGAAGGATTCCCTAAAGGAGTAATGTTAACAAGTAGAAATATTGTAAACGATGGATTTTATATTGGGGAAAACATGAACTATACTAATAAAGATCGTTTATGTTTAATTGTACCATTATTCCACTGTTTTGGAACAGTTCTTGGAGTAATGTCAGTAATCACTCATGGTTCAACACTTGTAATGTTAGAAGAATTCAACCCATTACTCACTTTATCTAGTATCCAAAAAGAAAAATGTACTAGTGTTTATGGAGTTCCAACAATGTTCATTGCAGAATTAAACCATCCTATGTTTGATATGTTCGACTTAACTAGTTTAAGAACAGGTATTATGGCAGGTTCCACATGTCCAAAAGAAGCAATGAAAGCTGTAATAGATAAAATGAACATGAAAGAAATCACAAGTGTTTATGGATTAACTGAAGCAGCACCAGGATTCACACAAACATGTGCAGAAGATACTTTTGAAAAGAAAGTTAACACTGTAGGTAGAAAATTCCCAAACATTGAGGTTAAAATTGTAGATCCTGAAACTGGTGAAGAATTACCTCAAGGAGAAAAAGGGGAAATAATGTGTAAAGGATTCAATGTGATGAAAGGATACTATAACATGCCTGAGAAAACTGCTGAAACCATTGAACCTGATGGATGGTTACACAGTGGAGATTTAGCTGTGGAAGATGAAGATGGATATTATAGTATTGTTGGACGTATTAAAGATATGATTATACGTGGAGGGGAAAATATTTACCCTCGTGAAATTGAAGAATACTTATTCACTCATCCATGTATCCAAGATGCACAAGTAGCAGGAATACCTGATGAAAAATATGGGGAAATCGTAGGTGCATTCATAATTAAAGAAGATAATTGTGATGACTTAACAGAAGCTGATATAAGAGACTTTTGTATAGGTAATATTGCAAGATTTAAGGTTCCTAAATATGTATTCTTTGTAGAAGAATTCCCATTAACTACTAGTGGAAAAATTCAAAAGTATAAACTTGGAGATTTAGGTCTTAAATTACTTGAAGAGCGAAAAGTAAATGGAGATTTATAAATTAAATTTAAATTCTCCAAATTTTTTTCCTTATTTTAAAAACTTTTTTTTATACTCACAAATTATCAAATACTTTTTTTTATTAGTTCTTAGTTTTTTATAAATATTAATTTATAGAAAAGTGAAAATTAAATAATAGATATATACATTTATTATTACTTTTTAAATAATAAGATTAGAAGATAGGTTTAAACGGATGGAAAGATTAAAATTATTGAAAACAAGAAAAGATTTAATAAAATAATGAAAGGAATCTTTAAAAATATTGAAAATGAAAGTTGATGGTGTAAATGAAAAGTTTTTAGGTTTTAAACTCAACTGTAGAATCACTAACATCATAATTAGAAGCAATATTATTTACTTCATCTTTAATTTTAAATAAACTATTAGCATCAGTCATATTTGTCTTAATCTTTAAAGTGAGAACATTACTAATTCCATCAAGACTCCACACATGTAAATCTTCAACACCAATAACACCCTGGATATTTGTAACTTCTGATTTAAAAGTTTTTAAATCAAAATCATTAGGTACTGATTGTACCAGTACTTTTAAACTACGATAAAGATTATTTCCAAGATTATAAATAATCCATAAACTAATACCGATACTAGCTAAAGGATCTAAAATAGGAATATTATAGAATACAAGCACAACACTTAAAATTAAAACAACAATCCATTCAACAACATCACCAAACAAGTGAACAAGAATACTTCGTTCATTAAATGTTTTACCTCCATGTAAGGCATAAACTGATAAACCTTTTAAAAGGATACCTAATAGGGCAACAAGAACCATACCAGTTGAAGAAGGTTCCACAGGTGCAAATAAACGACTAAAAGCTTCATATAATACAACGACACAAGCACAAATAACAATAGTACTTGTGAGTACTGCACCTAAAACACTAAACCGTTTATATCCATAAGTGTAAATATAATTTCGACCACGTTCAGAAAACTTTTGCAAAAACCATGCAATAAAAATTGCAAGAGTATCACCAACATCATGAACAGCATCTGCAAGAATCGCAATACTATTAGTAAGTAATCCTCCAACAATAACAATAACATTAAAAAGTAGATTTAAAACTAGTGCAAAGGATAAATGCACAGTAGCTTTATGATTATAATCATCTAATTTATTCATAAATAGTTTTATGTTTTAAACAGTATATAATATTATATAAGATAAATTAATCATATGAGCAAATATTCATATGAAAAATGTTTTAAAATATATAAAAACTAATTCTATAAAAAAAAGAACTTAACAAATAATCTAAAAAAAATAAAAAATTAAATTTAATTAATAAACAGTAATTGTACCCAAGGTACTGCTTGCTAAATAAGGATTATCCCCATCAAAAGAACAATCTACTTTATAACAACCAATATTTAAATTTATAGGTAAATTATACTCCCCATTAGTATCAGTGGTAACATAATAAGTTTTACTAACACCATCACTTAAACGGGATAATTTTAAATTAACAATTCTATTTACTATAGGATTTCCCCACACATCACTCAATTTACCAATTAAAGAATTACCACTATCAAATGTTTCATTAAAATTATTAACAATTAGATTAGTATTATAAAGGTTTGTTATAATGTTATAATAAGTGAAAATTGTTGATGATGTATACTGATTATTTCCAGAATAACTTGCATTCATACTATAGGCACCTGTTAAAAGATTAATAGGTAAACTTGCAATACCTTCATTATCAGTTAAAATCTTATATACCTTGTTTAATCCATTACTTAAATTAGTAATATTTAAAAGAACTTCTTCATTGGATAAAGCTTTACCAGTATTAGTTGTTAATTTAACAGTGTATTTATTAGTATAACCATAAATTACAGAAACATTAGAACTATTAAGAATAGTACTAGTATTAGTTGATGTGAAAGTGAAATTTTGATTACCTACATTAATTAGTATATTATCTAATTCATATGATGAAACATTAAAATCTGTAGTTCCATTAATTAAAATATTTGTATCTATTAAATTATTATTATAATATAAATTAGCGAAAACTGGTAAATTAATATTATCCTTACTAGAAGTATTAGATGAGGCCATTTCAACAGTTATTATACTATTTTTATAGGTAGCTTTAGTGTTTAACCATGTAGATGGTAAACCTACATCATTTTTAATATCATAGTAAGATTGGTTAAATTGACTAATATTGGTTAAAGGGTTATTTATTCCCCACCAGTTATTATTAAAATTACTAGGTAATGAACAACGATAAATGTAAACATCACTACCATTTAATGCAATATTATTAATAAAACTATTAAAATTACATTCAACACTTGAAAGTACAGATCCATAAGCTTCTTCAACATATACTCCTGCACCATAATCAGCACTATTATTTTTAAAAACATTACCAGTTATATTATTTGCACCATAGATGAATAAACAAGCACCTTTTTTAGCATTATTAGAAATAAAAATATTATTAGTAATATTAACAGTTATTGCATTCCATTCATAAACACAAGCACCCCATTCACCTGCAGTGTTATTTATAAAAAAGTTACCTATAATTTTTCCACTACTGTAATTATTTAGGGAAATTGCACCCCCATCATAATCACATTTACAATTTGCAAAAAAGCTATTAGTTAAGGTTAAATCCCCATTAAAACAGTTTATTGAACCACCGTTATGACCACTACTACAGTTATTAAAAAAGGAATTATCAATTATTAAATTTCCACCAAGATTAGCTATACAACCACCATTGTTACTAGCATAGGCACCTGTGAAATTACAATTAGAAATAGTAACTTTTGCATCATAAATGTCTAAAGCACCACCAAAATTACTAGAACCTCCAATAAAATTTAAACCAGCAAACATAATATTAGTATTTTTTCCTGTTATGGTGAAAATACTTGTATTAAAATTTGTAGCATTGATAATAGAATTTTCATCACCAATAAAATTTAAACTTTTATTAACAATTAAACCGGACTCATGATATGTGCCATTGCTTAAAACAATATTACAACCTTCACTGGCATTATCAATAACAGTTTGAATATTAGTATTATTATCCACATAAATATTATTAGTAGTATTAGAATTTAATATTACATTATCATTTGTATAATTATTTGTATCAACTGCAAAAGCTGAAGGAACAGATAATATTAAGACAGCTAGCGTTACTAAAATAATTAAAATATTTAAACACTTAAAATTTTTCATATTTTCCTCCTAATTTTAAAAATAAATAAACGACAAGTGATACATTACATATCGACATTTAAAAATATAAAATTAAAAATATATAAAACATTCCCCCCTCAACATTCAAAATAAAGATAATAAATAAATTAAAAATAAATAATCAATAAAAACTGAATAAAAAAAATTTTAAAATAGGGATATCAAAAGAAGTTTTAAATGTTTTTATAATTCAGAAAATAAAAACAAGGATTTATATTAGTTTACCCCATTCTATTTTTTTACTAGTGATTTCAGATGCGAATTCTGCACTATAATTAATACTATACCCATTTAATCTTTGTGAAATATATGCTGCCATATAAGTATCTCCAGCTCCTGTTGGAAAATTTTCTTCTTGGACTTTAACTGCAGGTACAGAAATTGTAGTATTAGTAATTTTAGAATGTATAAGTGAACCTTTATGTGCTTGTGTTATTATTGTTTCTAATGGTCCTAGTTTAGATAATTTATATGCTATTAAATCTAAGGGATCATTTGGATATAATGTTTGTGCTTCAAATTGATCTAAAAATAAACCAGTTATATAAGGTAATATTTGATTAAGGTCCTTATTTTTCTCTAATTTTATTTGATTATTCTTAGATTGTGTTCTTAAAAGTCCTTGTATACTTAAATAGATAGGTGTTTTTAATGTATTTAAATATTGATAAATATTTAAGTTGAAATCTGTTTTTAATAGAGGATTTAAGATTATTGCTGAGAAATTTATATTTTCTGTTAATGGTTTAATGTCTTCTATAGTTATTGGTGTATTTGCGAAGTTACTTGTTTGTATTCTTTTTTCTGGTGTTAAGTATTTATTAGTGAATGTTATTGTTTCTTTTTTATATATTGGATGTATTTTTTCTGGATTAGGGAAGTTGTTTATTAAGTTTTTATCTTCAGTTTTTAGTGATAGGATTATTTGATATGGGGTTTTTAAGTATTGGTAGATTTGACTTTGGTAGTATAAGGCTCCACCTGTTTTTTCTATTTTTTGTGTTTTGTTTATTAGTATGTCTTTACTTAGTGGTCCTATTGCTAATACTGGTTTCATATTAATTTCTTACCTTTTAGTATTATTAATGTTTTAAAAAAATAAGAGTAAGAGAAAGGTTTTATATTCCTCTTTCTTGCATTCTTTCAGAATCTGAAATGTTGGAGATTTCTATTCCTTTCATTGCTTCTCCAAGTCCTTTGGATACTTCGGCAAGTTTTTCAGGTTTATCATAATTAGCTGTAGCTTCAACAATTGCTTTTGCAAATGCTTCTGGATTACCTGATTTGAAGATTCCAGATCCTACAAATATTCCATCAGATCCAAGTTGCATCATTAAGGATGCATCTGCTGGTGTTGCAATTCCTCCAGCTGCAAAGTTTACTACTGGTAAGTGTCCAAGTTTTGCTGTTTCTTCAAGTAATGGTAATGGTGCTTCTATGACTCTTGCATATTCTCTTAATTCTTCAGTGTTTTTGTTTTGAACATCTCTGATTTCCCCAGTTACCATTCTCATGTGACGTACTGCTTCAACAACATTTCCTGTTCCTGGTTCTCCTTTGGTTCGTATCATTGCTGCACCTTCGTCGATTCTTCTTAATGCTTCTCCGAGGTTTCTTGCTCCACATACGAATGGGATTGTGAATTCTTTTTTGTTTATGTGGAATTCGTCGTCTGCTGGTGTGAGTACTTCACTTTCATCTATCATGTCTACTCCGAGTGTTTGAAGTATTTGTGCTTCTGCAATATGTCCTATTCTTGCTTTTGCCATTACAGGTATACTAACTGCATCTACTACTTCTTCTACGATAGTTGGATCCGCCATTCTTGCTACTCCACCTGCTTTACGGATGTCTGCTGGTACTTTTTCTAATGCCATTACTGCTACTGCCCCTGCATCTTCTGCAATTGCTGCTTGTTTTGCATTTACTACATCCATGATGACTCCACCTTTAGTCATTTTTGCAAAGCCTTCTTTTAATACGTCTGTTCCTTTTTCCATTCTATAATTCTCCTAGAAAATTTTTAAATTGTATTTTTTTATAATTTTTAAAGTTTTATATTAATTAATAATTTATTTTTTTAAGTATTTATAAATATTTATATATACAATACTATTATATAACTATTGTTATAAAAGTTTTTGTATAAAAAAAATAACTTAAAACAAGACAATAAAAAAAGAAAAAGAAAAAAAAGTTTTAAAATTTTATATATTAAGCTTTAATACTTAAACTTGTGTTTGCAATACTAGATTCATATTCATTTGTACCCGTGAAACTGCATTGAGCAGTATATGATCCTTTAGCTAAATTAATAACTAAACTATATACTCCATTAGTATCAGTATATACATAGTATGTTTTACTTAAACCATTACGTGAATTATTAAGATTAATACTAATCATTTGATTACTTAATGGTTCACTTTCACTATTTATAAGTTTTCCAGTAAAAATAAGACCATAATTAACTTTAGCAAGAAATTCATCAGCACTTAAAACAGTAACAACCTTATTAATAAGTATTGAACCATTAATTATAGTTGATAGGGAATAAGTAACATTTTTAACAGTTAAACCATTAAAACTTCCACTAACACTATATTCTCCAGGGTAAAGGTTGATTTCTAATTGATACTCACCAGTATTATCAGTTGTACATGGATAAATTTTACTTACACCATCACTAAGACGTGTTAAGTTTAATAAGATATGTTGACCAATTACAGGTTTACCATTAATATCTAAGAGTTTTCCAGTTAAGTTTAAACCATCACCATAAGTTTCAGTTAAATTATTCACACTTAAAACAGTACCAACAAATGTCATATTAGCTTTAATACTAATACTACTATAAACAGGACCTATATTAAGGTAAGTGTTATTTCCAATGGTTTTTCCAAGATAACTTGCACTAGCACTGTATTCTCCTACTGCAAGATTAATAGGTAAAGCATAATCTCCATTAATATCACTTGTAACATTATAAACCTTACTTAAATTATTACCTAGATTAGTGAGATTTAAAAATATCACCATACCATTTAAAGGAGTACCATTAAATGTAGTTAACTTACCTGTAAGATTACCAAGTAAACCAACAGTCATAGTATAATTGTTTAAAGTTAAAACAGAATCAATAGGATTAGTTACACTAATATTACAAGACCCATTACACTTATTAATATCCTTATTTCCAGGATAATAATAACTTAGATTATAAGTTCCAAGACTATAATTACTTAAATCAATACTAGCTAAACCATCCTTATCAGTGATTAAAGTATAATTAGTTCCATTAATAAGTACAGTGATATTAGCTTCATTAATAGGAATATTATTACTTGTTAAGTTAAAATTTAAAACTTTACCTTTAACATCGTAAGTGAGAATAATATTAGAATCAGTTTTTAATTTATCAACAACATTAATATTACTAAATCCATTAGATGATGTGTATAAATTGTTTCCAAAGTAAACATAATCTACATTATATGATCCTAAACTTAAATTGTTTAAACTTAAACATGCCACACCATTCACATTTGTCACAACAGGATAATATGTATTGTTAAATACGAATAGTAAACTCTCATTACTTAAAACATTACCATCTAAAGTCTTTAAACAAACAGTATAATTAACACTACTATTAATAGTGCTGAGATTAAAACCCTCAAAATGTGTAATTTTTTGAATGAAAATTAGTGAACTATTACTAGATTTAATATAATTATCATCACCACGGAAAGTGTAAGTTAAAGTATAAACACGTCCACCAGGTAAACCATTAGGAATAGAGATAATTCCATCATTAGTGAAACCATTCACTCCATTAATATTATAATAAATAGTTTTACCAGTTAATAATTTAGTTTTATAAACATCATACAAGAACACAGGAACAGTATTAGAATTAGTACCTTCAATGAAAATATAATGATCCATACTATTATTCACAAAAGTCTTCCGAGAATTTATAGTAAAATTCACTTGTAAACCAGTCCTATTAGTATAATTATAATCACCAACAAAATTATAATTCAAAATATGATTTAAAGCAGCAGTTAAATCTTTAGAAACAGGAATACTAACTTGACCATTACTATTAGTAATTAAAGTTTCTGCAGTTAATGAATCAAAATGATACTTAATAGTCTTACCCTCTAAAGGATCATTAGACTTTGAATCAGTTAAAGTCACAATAATAGCATTATCCACACCATAAGTAAAAGTATACTTAAGATATGGAGTACTTATATTTGGAGTTTGCTGAATCACATTAATATTAGTAGTAACCACATTAGATTTTGTGTAATTCTCATCACCCATAAATTGATAAGATAAAGTATAATCACCAACTTTTAAACCAGTTATAGGTAAAACAAATGCTTCACCAGATACTGCCTCTTTAGATTCTTCACCATTAAAAGTATAAGAAATCTTTTTATTAGGCAATAAATCCTTAGAAGCATTATAAAGATTAATAGTCACAGTATTACTTTCACTATTAAAAATAAAACTATAACTCACATCAGTAGTATTAATACTAGTAGCTTGAGGATTAATAGTAATAAATGTTTCACTAGAAGATTTTGAGTAATTTTCATTACCACCAAAATCATACTTCAAAGTATACTCACCACCAGCTAAATTAGTAGGAATACTAAAAGCCTCACCAGACTTAACAGTAGGCATACCAGAAATTTTCTCATTACCTAACCATAAAGTACAATTAACAAGATAACCAGGAAAAACATTGTTATTAACATCCTTCAAATTAACAATAACATTACCAGAACTATAACCATAAACAAAACTATAACTAACATCCTCAGTATCCAACCAAGATTCCTGAGGATTAATATTGAATGTTTTTTGTTCTCCATTAACAGAGTTATAGTTAGTACTTTCCTCATAATAATAATTAAATGTATGAGAACCACCTTTTAAACTACTTGACAAAATGATAGTCACTTTACCCTCAAAATCAGTAATGGAAGATTGTTCAATACTTTTATCAACCTTATACTTAATAGTTTGATCAGGTATACCGGCACCATTAAAATCATTTAAAGTCACAGTAATAATATTATCCTCTGCACCATAAACAAAAGTATTAGGAATGATTGCATTAATAGTTGGAGTTTGAGAGCTAGCCTTTAATGATGCTCCAAATTTAGATTGTGAATATTCATCCTCATTATTGCTGGTGCAAAAATTTACATCATACATAGAAGAAAGAGAATAAGTTGAAGGTAATAAAAATGTCGGTTGACCATTAGAATTAGTTGTTATAAAAGTGAGATTATTAGATTTAAGGGTTATATTGAATATTTGAGTACCACTAGAATTTGTAGTAGTTTCAATCATATGAGGGGTTTCCCCATAAGTGTTATATTGATTATAATTTGAAGTTAATTTAAGTTTGTGCTTAAAATTTAATTTTTGAGTATAATCATAAGCAGATAATTTATTTTGAAGACCATGATATAAGGTATAAACACTTAAAGTAGGCATAGTATGAGTTACTGATACCCAACCCTTAGGATCAGTTTCATTTATTATTGATGTAATAGTGTCCCCTTCTAAATAATAATTAATAAATTTATCAAAGGTTAAAGCACTTTCATTTTTAGCTACCTGAAATGTTAAACTAAAAGTTAATCCAGAGCAAACAAAATCAGATGAATACGAATCAATATAATTTTTATTAAGATATGACTCAAATTTGGGATTATAAAATTTTAAAAGATTAACTTCAGAACTCACTTCTCGTGAATTTAGTCCTGTATTCACATCCTTAGATTCTAAGAGTTTTTCTTCACAGTCTGTTTGTAATGAATCTATTTGTGTTTCTTCATTAATAAGTTCATTTTCATTTGATACATACATCGTATCAACATATAATTTTTCATCATACAAATTATCAGAACATGTAGTTATGTTAGTATTATCTGTTATTTGAGGATCACTTGCACTTACTGTCACCATGGCGGCAGTAGTTAAGATGGATAATAGCAGCGTTATTATACATATACTGATAATGTTCAATTTTTCATTTTTCATTTCCTAAATATTAATATACTCCATTTTTTTTTAATTATTTAATTTAAATTTATTTGATAAAGGAATTATTAATTCCACTTAAAAAAACCGAAATAATGGAAAATAAAAATTATATTTAATGAATAAAATTAAATTTTTTTAAAGGAATTATATTCGTATTGAGTAAAATTTTTTTTTATATACTATTTAAATCCTTTATCTGTTGAATAGTTATGAACATAGGATAAATATATAATTTTTGATTTGATTCTCTTAAAAAATTTCTAATTAGAATAAAATCTTGTAAAAACTCTTAACTTTTTTTTAAAATATTTCATCCAAATAAAGTTATATTAATTCAAATAAGCAAAGGAGTATAATAGATATTATTAAATGGAACTGGAATCATATATTGTTTATATTGAAATAATATGAGAATATATAATAAACATGATTACTAAGAATAATAGAGTTTTTAGTAAAAGTTTAAAAAATTGTTTATGAAAAGTTTTATAAAAAAAGATGAATAAAAAAGGTATTAATTAAAAAAAAGTGGAATTTAGAATTAATAAAATTTTTTTTTGGGGTGAAAAAATATGGGTTTTATAATGATTGTATTGGCTGTGATAATTGGAATGATTATTTTCAGTGCATGTTGTTCTGGAGACTAAAAAGAAGAGGGTGAAATTTATTATAAATCCTTTAAATTATATTTGTCATAGGAAACCGGAGAGAAGTTTTCATATTAAAGGCCATCAATTCCCAGTTTGTGCAAGATGCACTGGATTATATCTTGGTATAATTTCATTTTTTATATTTTACTTTATACAAGGTGTGATTCATAATTTATTTTTATTAATATTTTCAGTAGTTTTAGTAATTCCATGTTTGGTTGATGGGTTAACTCAACGTTATGGTAATCGTTTGAGTAATAATACTTTAAGATTATTTACAGGTTTAATAGCAGGTTATGGTTTAATGTTATTTGCTGAAGAAGTTGAATGGATTATTTTAAGCTTAATTTAAATAAAGTGTTTTTATAATTAAATAGTATTATATAGGAAAAATAACATAAATAGAATTAATTGAAATATATTTAAATGTGATTTATAATGGCAACAGGATTTATATTTTTTTCACACATCATTCCAGTAATTTTAGGATTTATGGGAGTACTCTGTATAATAACAGGAGTTATGGATAATCGGAAAATAGCAACTGCAATTGGTATAATATTATTTTTTATAGCTGCAATAAGTCCATTTATTATACTGCCAACAATGTTAGCTTAAAAAAAAAAATTAAATTAATTAATTATTTTTACTTTTTCTTATGATTTAAAAAATTTTTATGACTTTTTACTTATTTTTTTAGCATATATTTACTAATTTTTTTAATTCTTTTTAAAAGGGGTTTATTTTGATTTCACCTTTATGTAAGGCTGTTCCTACTAGTGCTTTTTTAAAACCTAATTCTTCTAATTTTTGAAGGTCTTTTGCTTGAATTCCCCCACCTATTATGATTTGGTCTTTGAAATCTTTAAATTCTTCTAGTAATTCTTTGTTAAATCCTTCTCCAGTTCCTACTCTAGATATATCTAAGAGTATGATTTCACTTGGATCATATTTTTTTAGGATTTCTTGGAATTCTTTTAAGTTCATGTTTAGGTTTTGTGAGAATAATTTACCGTCTTTTACATCTACACTAATAATTATTCTCTCAGATGGGAATGTTTTAAATATTTTATCTAATTCTTCTATACTTTCTAAGGTTTCTGTTGCAATTATTACTTTATATGCAAAATTTAGATAGAATTTGAAGGATTCATAATTTTTTACTCCTGCATCTAATATTACAGGTAATATCATATTGGTGTTTTTGATTTGATCTATATTGTGTCCTTGTTTTTCTATTAGGTCTAAGTCTGCTATATATACTCTTTTTGCATTGTTTATTTTTAGGTTTCCTGCAATATCAAATGGATTGGGGTTAGGTGAGTATATTGTTTGTAATGGTGTGTATGTGTTTCTTTGTCCTGATTTTCCACTAACTGCTATGTGGTTTTTTAAATCTAATACTGGAATTATTTCAATCAATTTTATTATGCCCCTTTTTTTTATTCTTTTTGGTTTTCAAATATTTTTTTTAATTCTTCGTTGAGGCGGGTTTTTATGTATTCTACACATTTTTCTCCTTCTTCGTCTAATCTTGCTGGATCATTTGGAGTATAAGATTGTTTTTCTAATTCTTCCCCTATATTTATAGCTCCTGCTGGTTTTACTCCTCGTTCGTTAAGTATTTTTTCCACACAGTTACCATCGCATCCATTTATTGCAAAGACAGGGTATTCTTTTATTAGGAGGTTGTAATTGATTTGGTCTCCAGATACTAATCCCATGCATAGTTCTATTACATCTTCGTTGTCAATTACATAATCTAATGCGGCTACTCGTGCAACTAATCCGTTAGGACTCATTCCACTACATGAAGCTATTATTATTTTATCTGCCATTTTTTTATATTCCCCTTTTTCTTATTATTTTATTTTATGAGGTTTATTAATTTATAATAGTTTATAAGGTTCTAATGGTTAAAATATTTTTTGAAAAAAAGTTTTTTTATAATGTTTTATTAATTTGGTTTAGGTAATATTTTGTTTTTAAAAAAAGGTATTAAATTTATTAAGGAATTTGTTTTTTTTGGTTTTAAAAAAAATTAATTAATAAAAAAACAGTTTTTTTATTGTTTTTTTATATGGACCATTTTATATTATCTAAAAACAAGTATATAAAGTTAACTTTAAAATAAATAAATTTAACTTTAAAAAATATTTTTTATATAAAAAACCCTAAAAAAAGAAATAAAAAAAATAAAAAAGAAATCACTCATCCACTTTAAAATGAGCATCAATAAAATTATCTAACTTTTTATAAGCACGATCAACAGCTTCACCAATAGCGTCCTCACTTAAATTAGACAAACTATCAGTATCCAAATCAACATCAGTATCAACATCTAAACGCTTATCAATATCATCAAAAGCAACCTTAACATTAACATCCATACCAATAATCTCTTTAGGATTAGAAATAAAACTTATTTCCTTATTAATCTCATTAGATAAAAAATCAGAAATATTAACTAAATCATCCTCAGACAAATCTTTAAGAACCTTCATAAAAAACACACACACAAAAAAGAATTAATAAACTATAAAAAAATAAGAAAATATTAAAAAAAGTAAAAAAATAAATTCTTTACCTAAAAATAAATCTTTTATTCCACATCAGAAGGTTCACTATTATATTGTAAACCTTTCATAGCTTTTTCAATATTAGCTTGCATTTCTTTAAGCTTTTTCATAACACGATCTTCTTGACGAGACATTGTTTGTTGTCTAAGATTATAAGTTTCAAGTTTATCTTCAAGTTCACTATTAATCTCATCATGATCTACTTTAATAAGTAAATTACCTGCAGTCTTAAAAACATCAGCATCCTTATCAGCTTTTTTTAATTCTTCAAGAGCAGATTCAGTTTCCTTAATTTGAATATCATTAGTATTTTTTTGAGTTGCAATCATTTGAGCTTGTTGTTGTAATTGTTGAAATTGATTTAATTGTTCTTGTACATTTTTTGGAATATCCATAATTATTATCCACCTTTAAAATTTTTCTAAAACATAATATAAATTTTATAATAAATACTATATTTAAATATATTTAATAATCTATTTAAACCTTATCCATAAAAAGTTTTAAACTAATTCATTAATTTCTACGGATAATCTCATCCATTTAATAGCAGAATTAAGACTAGCACGAAAACTAGTAGCATCCTCAGCATCAATACTTAAAATTAAAACATTACCATCTTGAATAATATTCATAGTACTCCTATAATCTGGAGAACTTTCAAATTCAAGTAAAATAGAATCATGAACAATACTTGCCTGATTAAAATCATCAAATTCTATTTCAATATTAGATTTAATACTGTTTAAAAATTTACTAGTACTTTCAAGGATAAAAACAACCCCCACTATTAATTTATTTTCTAATCAACCACAATCTTTTTAACATTAATTCGAAGATCTATTTTATCCCCAAATTTATTATAAAAATCAATAATTGCAATTGGAAGATTATATAATCCCTCTTCATTACCATTATCCGCAGAACGGAAATGAAGATAATTAGAACTTAATTTACTCTTATTATCCACTTCAAAACCAAGCACATCACACAAAGGACTTAAATCTGGAAAATCATTACGAATTTTCAAATCTTTAGGCTTAATATGTAATCGTTCATTACAAGTTTCAGCAGAAATTAATAAAGCTAACTCTTCCTCACCCATTGATGAAATAAAAGTCATTTTACTCGGATTTCCTTTGATTTCATAAATTAACAATAAACCATTTCGTCCAAGTTCTTTACTTTTAACAAGCAAATCTCTAATAGAAGATTTTCCACGATTAGTATAATCATAATCAAAAGCATGGGATAAATTTTTACAAAACTTTCTTGTTTTTTGTGATGGTTTTCTAGATGTTGAAATTAACATAAATAATCATTTAATTCTCCCATAAAAAAAATTTAGGAATTTTCCCTTTTATATTATTTTTAAATTTATAAAAAAATAGTATATATTCAAAGTTTTTATTTAAAAAAAAAGTTTTTTTAGAAAAAAAATATTTAATAATATTTTTTTTAGATAAGTAAAAAAAAGTCTAAAAAATTATCGTGCTTTAACTAGTTTTCTTACTTTAGGAACTTCCTTAAATAAAATTCTATATCGGCACTTAGGACACTTATTTTCCATATATCCATGATGGTCGACTTCAGTTCCACATTCTGGACATCTATACAGTTTAGTCTCCTCCTAATCCTTTGATATTACGAGTTGCAGATTTAACCATAGGGGTTTCAGGAACATAAGCTCCTCCAGTAAAGACTGTACCACATTTAGTACATTTCCAAATTCCTGCACTTACTCTTTTAACATAAGGTCTATCACATCTAGGACAAACATGTTTTTGTTTCATGTTTTCTTCAATGTTCTTAACGGATCTTTTTGCTTTTCTTCCGTATCTTGCTCCGAAACGGCCTGTTATACCAACTTTCTTTGTTCTTGCCATAATAATCACTTAAAAAATTTATTTGAATAAATAAAAAATTATATTAAAATTAATTCCTTTTACCTTTTTAGAAAAAATTCATTAAAAAACCTTAGAATGAAAATTAATTTTCAAATCCTATAATATTTTTTTTAGATTTTTATAAAAAAAAATTATTTTTTTTAATATAATAAAATAGAATTATTTTTTACTTAAATTTCAACAATCTAAATTATTGTTAAAACATATAATATACTAATATAAGATTTAAAAGTATTTAAAGTTAATGGTTAAAAAGCTTAAAAAAATAAAAAAATAGGAATTGAATAAAAACATCCTATTTACAAGTTTCCAAGTAAGCCATCTTTAACTTCAAATGCTGTATGAACTGAATCTAAAATTTCATCACGTGTTAAAGGTTCACTTCCACCTTTTTGCATGGAACAAACACAATTACCTTCTTCACTAATACCCACAGTTAATCTAGCATCTAAAATTCTTTCTTCTTCTAAACTTGGATCTAATACTATTCCATCACCAATCTTAACAAAAGTACTTAAAGATAATTTATCATTAATAGATAAAGAAACCATATTATCATAATCTAATTCTACTTCATCATTAACTAAAGTAGCTTGTGGTATTTTACAATCCATTAAAGCACTCATTACTGCAAGGTTACATGCATCAAAAAGGTTTCCATCATAATCTATTACATGTAAATCCACAAATAGCATCCAAACTTTTTCGCCTTCTTTAATACATAATTTATCTAAATCTATTAATTGACTTTCACGAATTCCACGATCAACAACACGTGCTAATTCAACACTATCAGGACTAGGTGGACCTGCTTCAAAATCTGGTGAAGCCATAGGTAATAATTCACAATTAGTCATTAAAACTCCAACATCAGGAGTATCAGGGAAAGGAGTACCAATACTAGGTTTAATTCCCGCAATTACTTGAGTATCACCTAATTTAACTCTAGCTGAACCTTCAGCTTTACTTATAACACCTGGTTCAACATAAATATTACGGTATTCATCCACAGATCTACCATCAGGTCTTTCACCTTCATTAATTAACTTAGTAATACTATTCTTTGTGATTTCCGGTACAATATCCATAATTATTCCCCATATCTAGCTTTTAAAGCTTTTCTTTGACATTCAGCAATTTGTTGACAACCACCAATAGCTAAATCTAAAGCTTCTTCAAATTCATCTTCAGTTAAATTACCATCCGCTTGTAAGAGTGTAATTTCCTCAGTACGAGGTAATATAACTATAGGAACATCAGCTTGCCCTTCTTTATCTTCAATTTCAGATAAATCAAGAACAACTTTATCATCCATCTTACCAGCAGCACAACCTACAGGAATATCCTTCATAGGAACACCAGCATCAGCAAGAGCAACTGCAGCTGCAGTAATACCCGCACAACGAGTACCACCTTCAGCTTCAATTACTTCAATACTAACCTCAACCATACTATTAGGGAAACTTTCTAAAAGTAAAGCTGGACGTAAAGCATCCTCAGCTATCTTACTAATTTCTATACTACGTCTATCTGGACCTGGTCTCTTACGATCATCCACTGAAAATGGAGCCATATTATATCTAACTCTAATAACACCAGTATCTGGACGTAAAAATCTTCTCATATAAGTGGATCTAGGACCATAAACACTAGCTAAAATCTTATTTCCACCCATTTCAACATAAGCAGACCCATCTGCCCGTTTCAAAACCCCTGCTTCAATTTTTATTGGACGAAGTTCATCAAATTTTCTACCATCGCCCCGTAAAGTATCCTCTGAAATACTAACACCTCATAATTATTAAAAAAATATAATATTTAATCTAATTTTCTCCATTTACTAGATTTCTTACCTTTAGTTTCAGGATTCAAAATACTACTAGAACTTCTCCCATCTGCTTGGGAAATATTACCAAAATGTAATTTAGAATGCTTATCAACTTTATCATTAAACTTTGATTTACCAAAAGTCTTAAACTTCAAACCATTACTATTTTCTTTATTTGAATCAGCTTCTACCTTAGCCCGAACTTCAGATATTAAATCAGATTCAATGCCTGTAATTTCATTATCTTCTTCTAAAACATCTTCTAAATCTTCAATAGAATTATTTTCTTTAACATCCAAATTGGAATTATCTTCTTCATTTATAGAAATTTCATCAATACTATTAGAATTAGATAATCTATCATTACTGAAATCTTCAACATTACTTACTTCTTCAATTACAGAATCTCCAACAAAACCTTCATCATCTTCTAAATCATCTTTAAAGTTTTGAAGAGTAGGTTTAGCTAGAACATCTTCATCATCATCTTCTAAAATTTCATGTTTTGGTGAATTATCAAAAAACTTAACATCATTTTCAGTTTCAACTTCAACTTCCGGTTCAGGTAATTTACCATCAATAACTAAACATAATTTATCCCGAATACGATTAGTTAATCCACTAGTATGAGCTTGTTCATCAATTTGATTAATAATCTCTTTAGTTAATTGTTGCATATGATCTTCACCTTTAACCCAGACTAAACCATTTTGACCAACAATAATTTTACAATGAGTTTTATCCTTAATCATATTAATCATAGAACCTTTTTTACCTATGAGTCTAGGTACTTTAGTAGGTGAAATACTTACTATAATACCTCCATAGAATTTACCCATTCCACGACCTTTTAAACCAAGCTTAGCTTTTTTAACTTCATCAACATCAATGATTCTAAAAAAGAGAGTATCTCCAACATCATAAACACTTTTCAATTCTCTTTTATCTCTCCCAAACACTTCAGAACCAGATAAAATACCAGAATAAGGTGAGTTAATATCAACATCCCACATTGAGAATCTTACTTCTTGAATCTTACCAATAACAACATCCCCTCGTTTAGGAATGTATTTACTTTTAAGAGGAGTTACACTAATCTTCTTATTACGAAGGGAAACTAATCCCATAAGTTTTGAACAAACAGAACCATTTTCCTGGAAGGTTCCTCTTCCTGAATAAAAGTCACCTTCAGCTAAGACTTCACCCGGAATCACTAAATCTTTTTCATCTACATATAACATAATCCTTATATCTCCAAAAAAATTCTTTATTTAATTAATTTAGTTTCAGCTTCCCCTCTAGATATAGAGGCCATCTTATGATTAAAAGCATCTTGTAAACCACCAGGAATCTCAACTATACCAATCCAAGACCCATCTTGTTGCCATTCTTCATTTAAAATTTTGCCCAAACTATTAATTTCTTTATAAGCATGTCCGGTTGCATCTCCTGGAAGACGAACAGCCATTTTAACCTTTTCAAAACGTATAGGTATTTTAACTTTAATAGCTTTAAGTGCAGTTTTAACTTGCTGATCTACACTTGTAAATGGATCAATTTTTACTTTACATTCATCCATAGCATTTTCAATACGTTGTGCTGGATGAGGATAACCTGTTTGTGGATTAATTGATTCACGTGCAATAGTATTAATCACCATTCTACGTTTATCTTCTTGCATATGGCGTCTTTGTTCAGCGGTTAATTGAACTTGTCCTTTATCAAGTATTTGTTTTGCAACTTCTAAAGGCTCAACTGTATCAAAAACTTTTTCCATAGCTTCTTCAGAAGCTTTATCTCCTTTTTTAGAATCTTTAAATATTTCTTCAACTGCTAATATATCTTCAATTGGTATTTCTTCTGTATGGTCGGGGTTTCTAAAATCAGCAGCTAAATCAGCATCAACTAAAATCTCAAATTTTTCCCCATAAGATTCTAACCTTGCAATAATTGCATCATCTACATTAACCATAACATCATACCCTCCCTTTTAAAAAAAAGAAGATTAAAAAAAACAATATTTATTTTAATCTTCTTATTCTACTTTATCTTCAGATTCTTCAGCATCAGCATCTTTTTTATCTTCAGATTCTTCAGCATCAGCATCTTCTTCGTCTTCATCTTCTTCTGGAGCGTTACGTTCTAAAAGAGTTTCAACATATTTTGTTACTTCATCATGATCTAATTTTCTATAAGTTTTTGTTTCAGCTTCAATAACAGCAATTTCAACTGATTTATCTGTAACTTTACCACTAGTTGCAACATAAACAGCATCTAATGCTAAATCTATAGCTTCATCAAGACTTAAATCTTCCTTATAGTTTTCTTCAAAATAATCCATAGCATCGCTACGACCAGAACCTATAGCAGTAGCTTTATATTCAATTAATGCTCCACTAGGATCAGTTTCAAACAATCGGCATCCTTTCTTATTAACTCCACCAATAATTAAAGCAGAACCAAAAGGTCTAACACCACCATTTTGAGTGTATAATTGTTTTAAATCACAAATCTTTTTAGCTAAAGCTTCAACACGAATAGGTTCATTATAACTAATTTTATTAATTTGAGCTTCTACACGAGCACGATCAATTAAAGCACGAGCATCAGCCACAAGACCACTAGTAGCAGCTCCAATATGATCATCAATTTGGAAAATCTTCTCAATAGATTTAGTTTCGACTAATCTACTAGTTGTTCTTTTATCCACGACAAGAACCACACCATCCTTAGATTTAACACCTAAACTGGTAGTTCCACGTTTAACAGCTTCTCTTGCATATTCTACTTGGAAAAGTCTTCCATCTGGACTGAATACGGTTATAGCTCTATCATATCCAGCATTTTGTTGTTGTAAAGGTTGCATATTATTCAATACCTCACTAAATATTTTTTTTTAAATCAAATCAATTCTTATAAATACAAAAATACATTTTTCATATAATAGAGGAATAAAAAAAAGTTTATTAAATCATATAAGAAAATGAAAAAAATACTCAATATTAATTCCACAATAAAGACAAAGCCTAATTCTACAAAAAAACTAAATCCTTACCACATTTTTTTCTACTTATAATTTTATTATTAAAATATAAGCAATTCTTAAAAATAAACCAAATATCCTTTACTTGGTAAAAGTTTTTTTTAATCCTACTAATTCTTGTTCTTATTTATTTATACTTAAATTAGTTAATAAACTTTATTATAAAAAAAACTCTTAAAAATAGAAAAAATTTATTTAATAGATTTTATAGAAAACTAATTATTTAAATTGAATTATATATTTAAAAAACAACAAAAAAGGGGATTTAAAAATGAACGATATTAGTAGAAGTCTATTATATGGTTTTATAAGTCTAATAATATTCTTAATCTTTACAAGTAATTTAGGTTATCCGAACAATTGGATTTGCTCTTTAATTGGTGCTTTCATAGTAATAATAGCTTATTTACTATTTAAAGGATACAATGAACTAATTAATGGGAGAAATAGTGTTGATAATAGTTGGGCTCAAATTGACGTCCAATTAAACCGAAGAATGGATTTAATCCCTAATCTGGTAGAAACCGTTAAAGGATATGCAAGTCATGAAAAAGAAACCTTAAATGAAGTAACTGAAGCTAGATCTGGATTGAAAAATGCGGATACTGTTAAAAGTGCATTAAATGCTAATAATAAATTAACTGAAACTCTTAATAATTTATTTATGGTTGCCGAAAATTATCCTGATTTAAAAGCTAATACAAATTTTCAAGACTTACAAAACCAATTAAACCAAATTGAAGGACAAATTGCAAATTATAGGGAAAATTTTAATAATAAAGTATTAAACTACAATAACCTATGCCAACAAATACCAACAAATATAGTAGCACTCCTATTCAACTTTAAACCAATAAATTATTTCCAAATAAGTGATGAAGATAGAATAACACCAAAAATTAAATTCTAAAAACATCACCCACAATATTCCCCCCCACTTTTTTTTAAATTTATTCTAATTCATAACCAAATTTTTCACCTAAAGCTTTATAAAAATCATGACCCCTGAATCTGTTTTTATTAATATTAGTAATTTTTGTTAAAATTAAAGGCAAAAATGGAGCTAAAGGATCCCCAACAACAATATCATCAATTTTTAACCATTCCACATCACGATAATGATTAAAATCTTCACTAAATTTATAATCAGAAACAATCCGCCCTAAACCTAAAAGTTTATCTCCCCCAATTCTAATAAAAACATAATCACCAATACTCATTTGTTTTAAAAAATCACACAAAGCTTTTGAATTATTAATCTGATTTAAAGAACCAGGATAATTCTCATCTAATTCATACCTAATTTCATGAATATTCTCAAAATTATTTAAATTACCTAATTTAGAAAAACCTATACTTATAAAATTATTTAACTTAAATTCACTCCATAAATCTAGATTATCCTCAGGTGATAAAAGCCAAACATTAAAATCCTTACCCTTAGATTTATTTAAAGGTAAAATGTTTTCACTAATCATTTGATTAAAAACCATATTAAAACTATAAAGATTTAAATCAGCCCCATGAATAATTGAAAACACTTGCCCATCACATCCATAAAAATTAGAAGAGGGTGAAATATTTAAATTGTTTAAAATATAAGATCTCCAAGTTAATGAATGGAAATTTATGAATTTTTTTGGAAAAATTAAATGATAATACTTATGAACCCAAGAAGATGTTGGTGAAACTTTTGAATCATTAAAAATATTTACTAAAGCCTTTTCAAGATTTATATAATCCTCTGAAGAAATAAGAGTAGTTGATTGAATTAAATCCGCACCTTTTATAAGAGCATCCCTAATTAGTTTAGCTTTAATAATAGCATCATCTGTAGATAATTTTTCTAAATGTTTACTTGTTGCACCCCAAACCCATTGATTATTCTTTTTAAACAAACGATATTTATATGGACTACTTAAACCAAGTGCACCTGTAAAATTAGTTTCAAAATTTTCTAAAATATAAGCTAAATTATCCTTATCAAAATCATGTAAAAATAGATAATCTAAAATTTCATCATCCCTCAAATTTTTTAATATATAAGGTGAAAATTTATTTTGAAAATCATTATATACTTCCTTAATCTTTAAAGGACAATTATACTTTAAATTATTTTCATTAATATAATCTTTAATAAAACATGTAGCATAATTATATTGATTAATATTAGTTAACATTGCATAAAAATCTCCTTATCCTATTTTTTCTATTAAAATAATAAATTTTTATAATAATTAATTAAATGTATTATAATTTATTAGTTAATAAAATATTGATAAAATGAAAATTAGAAAATTTTAAAAAAAGATATGAGAATAATTGTTTAAATATATTTATCTACAGCTGATTTAATAGTTCCAGATAAACCAATAGTTGTAATGTTAATTTTTTTATTATTATAACGAGTTGATAATGCTAATGCTGCACGAACTTCCTCTTCATATCCTCGTTGACATTTGAGAACAGCACGATAATGGTAAAAATCATCAGATTCATCATCATAAAATAATTTCATTAACCATAAATCAAAATTACTAGTTTCTTGTTCTCCCCAAAATCTTATGCATGAATCCCATATAGCTAAAACAAAATCATCCTTATTGTGTTTAACTTCAGATTTAATATCTAAAGTTAAATATCTTTTATTTTTACGAAGAGTTGGAGGTAAAACTTTTAGTTTCATAAGTCATCATCTACTATGCATACGCCCTCAATAACCATATTTTCCCTATTATTGTTAAAATCGATAATATTAGAAGGTACCGTAGATATTGCATTATTTATTTCTTCATTAGTAAATCCTATAGAATTGAAAATTGATAAAAAATCCTTAACTGATTTAGTATCATAAAAATTAGTAGCGCCACTTGTTAAAATTAATGGAAACTTATATTTACGTTGAAATAATAAGATTTCTTTAAAATATGAAATTACTTTTGCACGATATGATAAGTGATTAGTTAAAATATCTTTAAGTGATAATTCCACACATACATTATTATCTCGTGCAAGTTTAGCTAGAACATGATTCATACCAGAATCTCGACGATGATAATAAGGTCTTGATAAAGTATCTATTTGACGATTTTCAAGGGCTGCACGGTTTATTTTTAAATTTCCACCTAAACATGAAATGTATTTGATTTTACTACGATTTTTACGTGTAAGTTTACGTAATTCTTCAGGATTATTTGTATTGATTTCTAAACCATAATCAAAATTTATACCTAATTTTTTCTCTTCATCTCTTAAAATGTTTTCATTATTAAGTGCATTTGTATACTCTTCTTGTGAATACATTATTTTCACATAATCCCAATTTAGATTATGAGCTTCATTTAAGAGTTTTAGGTCATTTTGATAATTAGATCCTTTTAAGTTAAAATCATAATATTTCATTATTTAAGGCCGTCTCCTTTTTATTAATTATTAATATTGTTAATATTTATGGTAAGATTTCTGATAAATTTTTCATTGCAATTTCTTTTTTTGCAGGATATGCTTCTATTTTTATTTTTAAATGTATTGCATCTCCTTTATCAATAATGGTCCAAATATCATCTATTGCATCTGTTTTATCTAATCTTAAAAATAGGTTACCACTATGATCCATTTTAGAATTTAAATCTTTGTTAAGTTTGATTAATTGTTCTTGATCTGTTTCAAGTAAATTTTTAAGAAAATCTTTACAATCTCTTTTTTTATCTATTCTACCAGTTAATATTTGCATAGGTTCACCAAGTAAACCTTCAGCCATTTCTACTTCATATTCTGCAGTAGGTAAAATATTAAGTAATGCTAAAATAAGTTCTTCAGGATCTTCATTTTCATATATGAATAATCTGAAGCGAATATTATGTATCATAATTTTTAATAATCCTATTAGAAAAAATCTTTTATGATTTTTTTCTATTAATTTTTTTGTTATATAAGAAATAGTTTTTATTTAATTATATTTTATTTATTTTTTAGAAAAAAAGTAAAAATTAAAAGAAATGTAAAAAAAAAAGGAAATTAAAACTTTAGAATTTACTAGAGTTTTTGAATTTTCCGTATTTGTTTTTACCTACTTTCTTTCTTCCTTTACCTTTTTTGCTAATACCTCTACCTTTAGTACCTGCACTAGTTAATCCTCTAAGTGCTCGGTTTTTGTGTTGAGGTTCGCAAATCCAGTTAATTTTAGAATCATTTTTGATTGAAGGACTTTGTGGGTCAACAAGGATAACTTCATAGTATTTGAATTTACCATCAGACCATACCCAGTAACTGTTTAAAACTTCAAGGTTTGGATATTTTTTACTTACACGTTCTTCAGCTATTCTTTGAATACTTTTAGCTGTTGTGATTTTGTTTACACCCATTCGTTTTGGTTTACGACCACTGGTGAAACGAGTTTTTCGACGTGTTCCTCTTCTTACTCGAGTACGTACCATTACATATCCTTTTTTAGCTTTGTATCCTAAGGATCGTGCTCTGTCTATACGAGTAGGTCTTTCTATTCTGGTTATGACATTTTCTCTTCTCCAAACAGGAGCTCTTTGCCACATAAGTTCTCTTACGTAAGATTCAGATGGATTTCTCCATGCTTCTTTAATATATTTATACATCATTTTAAGTTACACCTTTAATTTAGTTCAGCCTTTTTAATGATTATAAAATAATTTCTTAAATTATTTTATTTTTAAAATGGGCCACATCCACGGGATATATAATAAAAATAAGATTTTATTTTAGTCCCTAAAAAAGTATCGTTTAGTATATTGTTGATAATTTTTTTGTAAATATTAAAAAAGTATTAATAGTTATATTAAAAATTAGTTACTATTACAACGATAATAAGATTTTTGTTTTAATCATTTATAAGGGTTTCTATTAATCTTATATAATTTACAATTCCAATTATGTAAAAAATTTTAAAGTTAAAAAAAGTTATACGGGCCTGACGGGAATTGAACCCGCGACAACAAGGTTAAGAGCCAAGCGCTCTGGCCAGACTGAGCTACAGGCCCATAGTCTCAATCTTTAAAATAATTTTATTAATTCATATTAAAAATTAAAATATGTTTATTTTAGTATATAAATATTACTTAATAAATTGAATAATACTTTTCAAATGCTCTAGCACAAGGCCTAATATATATACCTTACTTAATTATCTTTATAAATTCACTCATAAAAAAAATTTAAAGTTAAAAAAAATATCTTAACTTTAATCATTCACCTTAAAAAAAATAATTTAAGGGATTAAAATCCAAAAAATGGATTAAAAAAATATTAAATAAATTCTTCAAAAAGCATTAGCAAAAAAAATTAAAATTTTTGAAGAATTTATAAATTAAACCTCCCAAGAAGAGTACAAAAAAGAAGCACCATTAAAAAAATAGATAAATCATATTACAAGAAAATTATAGGGAGTGCTTGTAAAGATGAAAGAAAAATTTGAACTAAATAAAAACGATATATTTGCATTAGGCAAAGAAGAAATGGTAGGAAAACCATTTTACTTAGATTACTCGAAAGCATGCATACTTATTGGAGACGAAAGTAAAGCAAAAGTAGATGGAATACCAAAAGGTACATTCCTACTTGCATACTACGACAATGATAATGGGGAAAACCCTGAAGCAATACTCTTAAGAGCAATGGGACAAGTCCACCTACCAAACCAAGAAGAAATATTCAGCACACTCATAGAATATTATAAAGAACCAAACACCAGTGAAAAAGAAAAAATGGACCCACTAACCAGATACGCATTCAGTTTCAGCGGTCTAGAATGTAATGTCCTCGGATCATTTCACAAAACTGAAAATGGAGACGTTTACTTCGGATCAGATATTGACAATTTTTACAGCCCAAGTAATTACACCATATACAAACCAAAAGATAAAGCATTAGAAGCAATAGTAAACTTAGGAGTATGTGAAAAATCAGAAAAACGTCACCCAGTTAGTATAGGTAAAGTAAAGTACAGTAGCAGTTGTGGATTCAAACATAATAAAGTTAATGTATACGTATCTAGTGAAGACTTCATCGGAAAAAGAACAGCAATATTTGGAATGACAAGAACTGGAAAATCCAACACATTAAAAAAGATAATACAATTAACAGACAAACTAAACACTCCAAAAAATCCGATAGGACAAATAGTTTTCGATATAAATGGAGAATATGCTAACAGCAACCAACAAGACGAAGGAACAGCAATATATGAAATATTAAATCCTGAAAAAGTAGTAAGATACAGTGTTTTAGACAAACCTAATTTCAAAACATTAAGAGCAAACTTCTATCATGATATCAACGAAGGATTCAACATTATAAAAACAAAACTAGGACAAACAAGCAGATCAGGATACATGGAAGATTTTGTAAGTATAGAATTACATCCTCCTAAAAAACCAAAAGGGGAAATAAGCCAAGAAGAAAAAGACTCATACTTTAGTAAAATGAGAAGATATAAAAGAAAAGAAGCAGCATACCAATGTTGTTTATATAAAGCAGGATTTGAACTACCAAAAGACAAATATGGAAATCCTGAGAAAATAAGATTCACAGTGAGTTCACATATTTCCAATGATCCAAACGTAGGAATAGATCCAACAGAAGGAATAAGCTACGAAGATGCAATAGAATTCTTCACATCAATCTGGCAACACCACGATGAAATACCTTACTTAAGAGATTATCCCCTAAAACATGAAAATAGAAATTGGATCGATAAAGATTTAGAAAACCTATTAATCATGCTAACAAGATGTAAAAAAAATAGTACAAACGAAAATTTAAGAGGATACAAAAATTTAGAAGTATTAAACAATCATCACACCACCACTACAGATAATTATAAAAAAGAAATAATAAATTTTTTAAGAGAAGGAAAAATCATAATTGTAGACCTATCACAAGGCGAAAGAGAAATACAAAACGATTACAGTAAAAGAATATGTGAACACATCTTCAAAAATAGTATAAAAAATTTCATAAAAAACAAGGAAAACAATACAATACAATTTTACTTTGAAGAAGCACATAACTTATTCCCAAAACATGATGATTCAGATTTAAACCAAATATATAATAGAATAGCTAAAGAAGGAGCTAAATTAAACTTAGGATTAGTTTACGCAACACAAGAAGTAAGCAGTATAAGTAGTAATATACTAAAAAATACTCAAAATTGGTTTATCTCACACTTAAATAATACTGATGAATTAAATGAACTACGAAAATTTTATGACTTCGAAGACTTCTTAGACACATTAAGAAGATTCGCACCACAAGATAAAGGATTCGTAAGAATGAAAACATACAGCAATCCATTTGTAGTACCAGTACAAATTGATAAATTTGGAGGATGAAAAAATGAGTTATTCCGAAGGATTAAAACCAGCAGAATTCGCAAGCCAATCATCACAAACACCATTAATTTTAGATGAAGATATAAAAGAATTATTAAAAGATTGTTACTATCCAAAACATGCAACAGAAGAATTAATAGGTAACATGAACACTTACACTGCCAAAACGATTAAAAAAAATCCTATAAGAAAAGTATTAGCATTTGATGGAGGATATAATGAAGTAATGATAGGTAAAGAATTCCCATCAAGTACTGTAGCATTCTACAGGTATGGTGTGAACTATTTCCAATTAAATGACTTATTTAAATTAGAAGATAAAGAGTTTATAGGAAAATTAGATATTGGAAAATTACATAATATTGATGCATATAATTTCAGTATCCCTACAAAAAATATTAAAAGTAAAACACAAAAAAATCTTAAAAACAGTATCAGATACTTTTTATATAATCATTTCAAAAAAACTAAAATCCAAAAAACATTAATGGAAACATTATCTTGGTTTATATATAGAGAATATCGTAAACCTGAAAAAATGACATACCTTTTAAGTTCTTGTCCAAAATGTGGTAAACCTGTAATACTCTATAAACACAATATGAAAAATTACACATTCAACTGCCCACATTGTCATGAAAAAATCTATTTAACTGATGTTTTCAGATTACACGAATTAATAAGTGAAAATTTAGCAAAAGGAATAAGTAGTTATTTAATGAATACTTTAGAACAATTCCTTATAATTCATTACATTCACATACTTATGGATGTTGCTCCAAGTTTACTTAAAGAATCATTATTTATTAAAGATGGACCTTTAGCATTTTTTGGTGTTACAAGTAATATGAGTAAACCAATGAGAGAACTCATAACTTACTTAGAACATACTTATGATTTGTTTTTAGTAGGTGTGGAAAAAAGTGGAGAATTTGTGGACCATGCACATGAAGTAAGTCAATTATTAGAACCTGGAACCTATATCATACCAGATAATGAATATATCTATAAATACATAATATTTGGTGAAGAAAACATTAACCAACCTTATGGTAGTACTACATATTATAGTAATAAAATTATTTATAAATCAACTAAAAATAAGGTTTTTGTATTAGATATACCTTCAAGTCATCGTTTAAGCAAACCTTGTAAAAATGATTTTAAAAATATTGATATAATTTTAAACAATTTAGATAAATTGAAAAATGATCGTTTTGATAATGCTTTATTACCTATTAGTTTAATTAATCAAAATGTAAGTATTTCTCAATCTGTTAGTGGAAATATTCTTAAACATCATGCAGAAACAAGTTTATCTTAATAAAAAAAAATAAGAAAAGTAAAAAAAGGTTAGATAAAAAAATAATTTTTAATTAAAGATTATCATACATATAATTGTGATAAACATCACTATGATCACCATCCCCACTAACTCTTCCATTTGGATCAATATATGCTTTAGATTCATCAGTATGTTGAATTTGTGACATGTCCCCTGAATCACGAGCTTTTTGACAACTATCACAACATATTCTACCCCATTTTCCAGGAACTACCTTACCACAATATACACACACTCCAAAAGTTTCAGGCCCATTTGAACTACTTGAAATAGAACTATCACTGTTACTGGATTTAGTTCCTTGTGAAATTAAACTAGTAACAATCAAATCTTGTGAAAGAGTGGAACTTTTATATCCATCAACACCATTAAATTTTGATAGTATAGAATAATTTCCTGAAGGTAAATTTATAGGTAAAGATACCATTCCATTATTATCTGTTGTAAGATTGTATTCTTTAGATTGATTATTAGAATTATTTATAGTTAAACTAACATTTTTATTTGTTAATTTATTGCCCTCATTATCAGATAATGTTACTGTGAAATTTTCTCCTTGATTAATAGTAGTGGCAGATGCCACAAGATTGGTTTCAACTCCAGAAGATAAAGCCCATATAGATGCACAAGAAATTACTACAATTGCTACTACACATACACATAACAAAATTAGTTTATTAAATTCCATGAAAAAATCACTCCCTCTAAATATAATTTAAAAACAATTTATTCTTTTTTTTAAAAAAATTTTATAGTAATTATACTTTTTTTATAAGAATATATAAATTTTTATAAAAAATTTTAACCAAAAAATAGGAAAATAAAAGACCAATTAAATATAAAAAAATTAGGGAAAAATTATTATTATATTGAAAAAATAATAATTAGTAGCTATATAAAAATAAAAGTTTTAATAGTAAATATTATTTTAGGGATTAAAAGTATGAGTAAACCAAGTAATCAGAATCATAACAAAAATAATTATAATAAAAAGAAGATTCAAGACTTAGAAGGTATTATTGAATTGAAAGATGGGGAAATAGATGAGTTAAATATGAGTCTAAGTCAAAAAGATGATAAGATTAGTGCTTTGAATTCCCATATTGCTAAGTTTAAATTTGAAAAACAAAAAATGGAATTAAAATTAAGTAGTGAAGTGAATAATGAGAAAGCTAAACTTAAAGAGTTAGATGATTTACAAGTTAAGATTAATGAAAAAGTTGAAATTATTGAGGATAAACAAGATCAAGTTAAATATTTAAGAAGTTTAATTGATGATTATAAGGTCCAAATAGAAAATAATACTGTTAATTTAGAAACTCAATTACGAAAGATTAGTAAAACTTATGAAGGGCTTCTTGAGCAAAAGGATAAGATTATTAATAAACAAGATGAAAATATAAAAGAGTTAATTGAAAGTAAAGAACACATTATTAAAGCTAATAAGACAAATATGATTAGTTTAGAACTTCAAAATGAGAATTATAGGAAAATAATTGATAAATTTGAAAAATAATATTAATCATTATTTATATCCTTTATTAAATAATTTAAATTTTTTAAGTGTTTATTTAAACTAATTTCAGTTAATTCTTCTTTTTCCTTGCTTTGTTGATAAAATTTTTTTATATTCTTTTCATATTTTTCTAAAATTTCACAATATTCAATTATGTGCTTATTTTTATCATTTATCCAAAAATTGATCCGTGGTATAAAATCATACCCTATACTTTCAATTATGAGTAATTGTGAATAATTTTCTTTATAATTAGTATACTCCTCTAAAAAATTTTTATAATCTTCTATCCATTCATTGTTATCTATTATATATTCTTTTAAAACATTGTCTTTTATTAAAATATAATCAAGATCTAATCCATAACTTATTTTTGAATCATATTTTGGTATTTCATTCACTTTTTCTTTTATAGTAATGAAATAATCATCAAGATAGTCTTCTATATTTTCTAGATTACTTATTAAGTGTGTTGAATCTATGGTAATTTGTAAAGTTTTATTATTTGTGTTTTTAATTAATGTTTGTGTTTGATTTTTAATTGTAACCATTTTTTCTAAGAATCTATTTAAAATTTTTTGGAATTTTTCATAAGATGTTAATAATTCAACAGACTGTTTTTCTATATTTTCATTTATTACAGGTAATAATATTATCTTGTTAAATATGTTATATTGACTGTGACTTATTAATTCAATTGTAGATAAGTATACTTCAGGTAAGAGAAATACTTCTGCAATGAAACTATTGAACTCTGAAGTGTTAGGGTTTTCAATGTTAATAATTTGAAATACCTTGTTAAAATTTTCATATAATTTATTATTCTCCTCATTTAATAAAGGCCCACTTTTATTTAAATAATTGCTTAATTCTTTTAAAGTATTTAATAAAATTTCATGTATACTGTCTACCCTTTTTAAATCGTTTTCTTCAAAAGCTTCTTCTAAGGAATAAATTAAATCATCATCAAAAGATTCAATAATTTGTAAATAATTATCATAAAAATCTTGATGTACACTTTTATACTCATCCATAAATTCATCACTAGTTTCAGAATCTAAATCATTATTTTGAATCAAAAAAATAACACACTCCACCTTAACCTATTTAATGCATCCAATGCCCACAAGAAGTACAATAATCATAATCTGAATCAAGCAAAAGTCCACACTGAGTACAATAAACCTTATGACTTGGCTTCAAATTAGGTTTAATAATACTACCACAATTAATACAATAAACAGTATCTAAAGTATTTCTTTCACCACAATGTGGGCAAATAATAAATTTCTCCCTTTTATAACCATTTTCAATATTTCTTTGAACCCTACGCAATCTGCGCTTTTCAATTGCAATATCATTTAATATTTCCTCTTGTTCCCGATAATTCATTTGATCAATAGTTTCTCTTTCAAAATTCAAATCATCAATTAAATCTTGCATTTCACAAGGTTGTTTCTCAAACAAAAGAGTTTTACGTTTATTAATAATTTTACGTTCATTTAACAAATAATCTTTCTCTTCATTAGCATCTTTTAAGTCAACTTTCTCCTGCTGAGTTAAAAAAGATTTATTTTCTAAAGATTTAATTTTCTTTGTAATATCAGTTAAATCTAAATTCACATTATTTAAAGCAGCATATAATTCATCTAATTGTCTTTTATGCTTTTTTTTCAAATCATGAATTTGATCATCCCGACGTCTTTGATAATCTATTAATCTAGTGTTTTTTGTTTCTAATTCCTTTTGAAGTTGATATTTTTCTAATTCATCAGAGTATAACTCTTCAGTAATAGGGAAATTTTCAATCTTTTTAGCTACATCCTGATTAATATCCAAATTTTTTAATCTTTCACCACATTCCGGACAATACCTATTTTCTTTTGATACTTCAAATCCACAAGTAGGACATAATAATGGAGGTGTAATTTTTTTATCACCTGCTAAAGCTTCATCATATAATTGTTGAATATATTTTTTATCTTCATATAACATTGCACTATATCCAGGGATTTCATATTCTGGATCTTCATATTTCTTATAAAACCATTCTATAATATTATAAATTATATGATGTACTGTGTATGCTTCATCAATATCACCTTGATATGCTTGATGAACTACCATATTACGAAGATGTCGGATTTCATGAAAATCCTTTGTTAAACGAGAAGATAAAACTTTTTTATCAAATAAATAATCTATGCGAGATTCTTGAGTAGTTAAATCACTAATAGGAACATCTTCATATTCACAGACTTTATTGATAATATTTTCTGCAATAGATCCCCCCATAGTAAGAACACTCATACTATTTTGATTATACAAATTAAATTCAAGCTCCTTTGTCATTTTTTCGATTTCAGGAAACTTATCTTTTAAAAATGTGAAACAATAATCAACCATAAAATACATACCCAATAATTTATAATTATTTATTATAATATTAGAATTAATATAAATATTTATCCATAAAAAAAGATTTTTATAATGTAATGTGTTAAAATATTTTTTAAATTTAGTTAGATTATGTTAAAAAAAGTTTTAATAAATAGGTTAGTAATATGGGAAGGTTTAAAAATTATTTTTTAATTCCTTAAAATTTTTATTAAAATTTTATTGGATTTGGTTTGGTATGTGAGAATTAAAAAATTTTTTTAAATTTAAAACCTTCCCATAAGCATGATATATGATTTATTGATATTTCATTATGAAACGCTTAATATCAAATACAATATTATCCAATCTGTCATTATAAATATCTATTAATGATATTATTTCAGATTTATGTTTTTGATTAGCTTGTGAATTTTTTGTTAATGATTTTAAAATTCTACTTATTTCATCTTGATGAGGAATTATGAAACGGTTTAATATTTGGTTTAAGTATGCTATTTGATTGTTAGAAAAATTATTAAAATTTTCATTTAAGTAATCAAAACCATGCTTGTTTATTGTTGAATTAATTTTACTTATCATGAATTGGAATATGAAAGGCCAATCAATATTGTTTTTTATAATATCAACAATATAATCTAGGGCATCTTCAGGATTAGATTCATTTTCCATATTATTTATATAATCAGATAAGTCATCAAATCCACTGAATAAGTTTTTCTGCTTATTTGTAATTTGAATATTAGTATATTTTAAGTAAGATTTTAATGATTTACAATCAATAGCAGAATTTAATAATTTATTATTTTTTTCACTCATACTTAATATTTCATCAAAAAAGAGCAAAATGTTTGATAAGTACTCTTTATTAAATAAAATTTGATTTGTGAAATGATAGTTTACTTTTTTCCTTAATTTTTTCACTTCACTATTTTCTTCTTTACTTGTGGGATTATTTAATGTATCATTCCATATGATGAGTTGATTATTATAGTAATTTAAATCGTTTTTAAAGGAAATAAAATTCGCTATTGTTTCACATAGTGTTTCATTTTCATTACCTGGAATTTTTAAATTATAATTTTTTATAATATTTGCTACACTTATGTAAGTATCATGAGATTTATGTTGTAAGATTTTTATTGATAATTCACAAATATCTAGTGATTTTTCTAAGTTTTGAAGGATTTGATTATTAATGAAATCTGTTAAATCATTACTTGATTCATCTAATTTTATTATTAATCCAGTGTATTCATTATATATTTCACTATATTCTTTATAGAAATCTTCATTTAATTCTTTGATTTCTTCTATTTGGGTGTTTATTATTACTGGATCTATTTCAATATTAATATCATTGCGGAATGTTTTATTTTGAATCATGTTTTGATTTTACCTCCTTAAAAAAATAATTTTAAATTTTTGTTTTCCAGGTCTAATTAATAATATTAAATTATTATTTAAATATGAATTTTCCAAGAGCATTTGAAAAATAAAAAAAGATTTATAAAAAAAGAATATAGATTAAATGAAATTATTATTTTTTAAGTATTCTAAACTAATCTTTAATGATTCAGGATTATTTGCTTCTATAATGTAGGTGCCCTTATAATTTTTTTCATCAAGAAGATATAATACCTGTTTTAAATCTATACTGCCTTCACCTAATGGCAAGTGTGAATCATCATCACCATTATTATCATGCAAATGTATGTGTTTAATTCTTGGAAAATACATTTCATTTTCACTAAAACCTGCAGTGTAAGCATGACCAATATCAAAAGTCATAAACATATCTAAATTATCAAGTGTAGAATTTAACCTATTAATATCAGTATACATAAAACCAGGAATAAGGGGCATATTCTCAATTAAAGGCATAACCCCAGTACCAGAACTATAATAATGAATTTCCTTAAAAGAATCAACACAAATATCATAAATATGATCTTCATAAGGTTGACCCAAAAAAGAAACCTTACCTGGATGAATAACAACATTTCTAGCACCTAAACGAGCAGCATCATCAATACTATCTTTTAATTCCTGCATACTAGCTTCTCTAATACTGCGTGTTAAACTGCAAATATTCATATCAATAAGGGGACTATGAACACTATAAGTAAAATCATAAGAGTTTAATAAATCAAAATCCAAATCATGATTAGGATAAGATTTAACAAGCTCCACAAAGTCCAAATCTAAATCCACACAATAATCCAAAAACTTTTCTAAATCAGTGCTTGCTAAAGTTGATGCTCCAATATTCATAATAAAACCTTTATTTAATCATTTCTTCTTCTTGCAAAAATTCCAATATTCTCATCAATAGCATCTAATAAGATATCTGTTAACTCCAAACCACGACGTAAACGTATTAAACCACTTTTACCAACAGTAGCAGTGAATAAATAGTCATCACCTACAAAAATATCAAAACTAGAACCAGTACTATCTTTTGGGAATTCTAAATTAACACCTTTCTTATTAACTTGACAAGGTATTCTTAAATCATCATCAGGACCTTCATTTAAAGTTTCAATACTTATACCAATACCGATTTTACGTTCTAATTCATCTATACGTTTACCGCCACGTCCAATAATTTTAGGACGATACTCATTCGGAACTGAAACTCTTACCCTATTAGGTGAAATAATTTTAGCTTCAATTTGTGCTCCTGGAATAACCTTTTTAACATCCCTAATAATTTGTTTTTCAGCTATACGTTCAACACTACTAGATTCATCTTCCTCAGAACCTTTTTTACCTACTTGTTCCACATCTATAACAATAGTTTGTTCCCCATAAGTATAAATCTCATTCTTTAAATCACCAGTTAATAAATCTCTAACTTCTATAACTGGTCTAGCTAAATCTTGTTCTTGCATACCACTTGGTACTTTAACAGTCATTCGAGTTTCATAAACACTACTAATATGGCCTTCATCTATAAAAATAGTTGTATCAACAATACTTGGAATAACACCTAATTCAACACGATTAGTTATTCTTTGAATAGCATCTATAGGTTTAGTAGCATGAACCACACCAACCATCCCCACACCTGCAAGTCTCATATCTGCAAAAATTTGAAAATCATAACTTTTACGTAACTCATCATATATTGTTACATCAGGACGTACAAGTAAAAGAATATCAGCTGTTTTCTCCATATCCCCCTCTAAAGGAGAATATTGAGTAATTTCATCGGGAACTTGTAAATCACGAGGAGATTCCATAGTTTTAACAACTTTACTCATATTCTGACTAAAATAAGTAGCTAAAGCTTGTGCAAAAGTACTTTTACCTGCACCTGGAGACCCACTAATTAAAATACCATGATCACCTTGACTAATACGATTAAGTAAATCTTCACTTATATTATAATCTTCAAGTGATACTTCAGCAACAGGTCTAACAGCAGTTATTTCCATTGCTTCACTGAAAGGTGGGCGAGTGATACTAATTCTTAAATCTTTAGATTGAACTACAATAGCTCCCTTCAAATCAGCTTCTAAATATGTTCTTTTATCATTACTTGCCTTTTCAAGAATTTCTTCAGCAAAGTTTTCTAAATCATTATATGAAATCTTATTTTCTGAAATTTGTACAAGTTCAATATGTCCAGGTGTTCCTTTCTTAGCAAAAGCAGGAACATTTTCTTTTAAATGAACACTCATTGTATCTGCAGTGAAAAATTCCATAATTTTAAGATCTTTATCTCCATGATATTTTTGAGCATTATAAATTACATTTAAACCTTGTGCTTCTGCAGTTTCGGCTTGAACTTTATCACTTGTAACAAGTATTGCATTTTCATCACGTGCAACATCCCTTATAAGTGCATCAACTTCCCCTTTTCTGGCATCTATAATTTCAGAAGTATTAGGTCTTCTTCCTGTAAAATGAATATTTAAATATTGATTTTGAGCTAATTTTTGTAATTCTTTTAAATTATTTAATCCTGTGAATCCTGTTGGTCTACTATTGTTTGCTTGGTGTTCTAATTCCGCTATTACAGCTTCAGGAATAATTATTTCTGGATAAATTAAATCATCATTGTCGAGGATTTTTTTTATTGTTCCTTCAATTATTGCACTTGTATCTGGGACGAATCGTTTTTCTTCATCTTCTTCAGTTATATCGTAATCCATTTAAAAATCCTCATACTTGTTTTTTTTAATAATTATTGTTTTCCATAAACTTCTTCTGGATTAAATAATCTTTCACTAATTGTTTTTATTTCATCATCAGATATATTAGTAATATCTTTTGTTTTTAAATCTAATTGTCTAAAGAAACAACTTCTATATCCTAAATGACAAGCAGCTCCTTTTTGATCTATTTTTAAAATTATTGCATCTGCATCACAATCAAATAATATCTCATGGACTTGTTGTGTGTTTCCACTACTTTCTCCTTTCATCCATTGTTTTCCACGAGATGTACTATAATAATGTGCTTTACCAGTTTTTAATGTATCTTGTAACGCTTCTTCATTCATAAATGCTACCATTAAAACTTCATTTGTTTGATAATCTTGTGCTACAGCAATTATAAGATTTTCACCATTTTTTTCTAATCGAAAATTCATTTCCATTAATTTATTCCTCCTTTAAATAATTTTAATTATAAATGTTTTTTAATAGTATCAGCAAGTACATTAACACTAACAATTTCTTGTTCTCCACTATACATATTTTTAAGTGTTACTGAACCTTGATCTAAATCTCTTTTACCTACCATCACAACATAAGGAACTTTCAATTTATTAGCATGTTTTAATGCTTTTTTAAATTTTCGAGTAGATAAATCCACTTCAGTTTTTACTCCTTGATTTCTAAGTTTTGTCGCTATAGTAAATGATTCAAAGTGTGTTTCTTCATTTATAGGTAAAACATAAGCATCAATATAAGGAGTTAAAACTTCTGGTTCTTTAATTGCATTCATCAATCTATCAAATCCAAAAGCAAAACCTGTAGATTCTACTTCATCACCACCAAATATTTTTATAAGACTATAAGTTCCTCCCCCACAAACTTGTTTTTGTGCTCCAAGTTCAGGAATGTATACTTCAAAAACTATTCCAGTATAATAATCTAAACCTCTTGCTACACCTAAATTTAGTTTATAATTTTCAAGATTATAACTATCTAAAGCTTTTATTAAATCTTTTAATTCATCTATACTATCTACAGTTTCTTCATAATCCCCAACTAAATCTTCAATATTTTTAATAATATTTTTATTCCCCACCATATCAATTAAGTCAATGAGTACTGCATTTAATTCAGGATTATCTATTAATGGTTTTTCCCCAATAAGAGATTCTTTTAATAAATCTTTATCCCCTTTATCTATTATTATCATTAATTCTCTTTGAGTATCAGAATCTATATCAAAGTGTTTGAATAAACCTCTTATAATTCCAAGATGATTAATATGTATTTCTGCAGTTTTTATACCTAATCTTTCTAAGGAAGTATTACACATACTTAATACTTCTGCTTCACCATCAGGACTTCTTGCTCCTATGAGTTCACATCCAAATTGCCAAAATTGTCTAAATCTACCTTTTTGAGGTCGTTCATATCTAAAACAACTACCATAATAATATAATTTAATTGGTTTTGCTGTTTTTGTTAATTCATTTAAATATAATCTAGCAACTGGTGCAGTGATTTCTGGACGTAATGTAATTTCACGATCACTTTTATCCTTAAAATTATACAATTGATCCACTATTTCTTCACCAGATTTTGTTGTGAATAATTCTAATTCTTCAAAAATTGGTGTTTTAATTTCTTGAAAAGCATATGATTGAAAAACATCACGTAATATATTTTCTACTCTTTTTCTTTCTCTCATTTCATCAAATAGGAAATCTCTTGTTCCTCTAGGTCTATTAAATTCCATAAATTGTTTATCTCCATGAAAATAATTTTTTTATTAATATAATTATAATTTATTAATGTTAAAAATTTATTATTAATTAAATATTAGTTGTTATGCTTATTAAAAATATTTAATAAAAATATGAATTCAAAATAAATAATACTATAATAAAAACTTTCTTAATCCTTTAATATATTTATAAGATAAAAAATAATAATAAATATATTAAATACTGATTTTTATTTATAATAATAAAATATTAAAAATTAAATTTATCCATAAAGGTGAAATTAAAAAATGATTATTGATGGAACAACAAATATTATTGGAGTTATTGGAGATCCTATAGAACACAGTTTTAGTCCAATAATAAATAATGCTGCATTTGAATATTTAAACTTAAATTATGTTTATTTACCTTTTCACGTATTAAGTGAAAATCTTGGATCTGCTATTGGAGGAGCTAACAAATTAAATATCAAAGGTTTAAATGTAACTATACCTCATAAAAAAAATGTACTTGTAACTTTAAACCACTTAGACCCGATAGCTAAAGAAATTGGAGCAGTTAACACTATAAAATTCGAGAATAATGAAGCTATTGGTTACAATACAGATGGAATAGGATGTTTACATGCCCTAGAAAACAAAACAAGTGTAACAAATAAAGACATACTTGTAGTTGGTGCTGGTGGAGCAAGCAGAGCAATATGTTACCAATTAGCACATTCAGGTATAAACTCATTAACAGTGATAAATCGGGATTTAGCTAAAGCAGAAGAATTAACAAGCAATATTAAAAATACTGGAATACTATCAGATTTAAACTATGACAATATGGATAATTTAATACTTCAAGCACAACAAACAGATATCTTAATAAACACAACACCCCTTGGAATGAAAGGATATCCTGACCAAAACCCTATATTACATGCTGATGAAATACCTGAAGACATAATTGTAAATGATATAGTCTACAATCCAATTGAAACAAACTTAATTAAAGAAGCAAAAGAAGCAGGAGCAAAAACAGTAAACGGTGTAAAAATGTTAATTTACCAAGCTGCAGAAGCAATAAAAATATGGACTGGTAAAGAAGCACCAAAAGATATTATGGAAAATAAATTAAGAGAAATTTTAACCACAAAAATAGAAGAAAAGAAAATATAAATCCCAATATTATTCTTTCTTTTTAAATTCTAAAAATTATGACATCCACCAACAAAAAAGAAGTATTGAAACTTTTAAAAATTATAGGAGTAGATACTCGCTTTATCAGTTACACACCTGAAATTATCTACATAAATAATTTACGTTTCAGTAAATTCAGTAGAAAACGAGAGCAAACTTTCAATAAATATTATCCTGAAATAAAAATATTAAGAAGTAGTTTACTTCAAAAAATTTGTAATCATGCAAGTAAAATTTTATCCCACCAACTAAAACCAAAAGACACTGTTTTACTTCCAGAAATTAAAGATTCAACTGATGAATTAATAATAATTATACTGGAACCTTATAGTAGAAAATACGGAATAAATTTCGTTGAATACAAGGATAAAGATAATTTTAAAATAAATAAAAAAATTAGTAGTTTAACCTTAAATATTGAAGCATATAATATATTATCCGATATCTTCACAGGTGAAGGTATTAATTTCAAAAGACATAACAATAATGAAAATGTTCCAATTATTTATCCTTTTATTAATGTTTCTAATGAATGGATAAACAGCTTTTTAGATAACAATAATAAAACAGATTATCCTGCAAGAACTTATGGAAAATTAAGTTTAAGCTTTATGGATTTCATATCAGAAATCATACCTCAATATAAAGAAAATATTCTTAAATCTAAAAAATTTATTGAAAAAAATCATTAAAAAAAGGGAAAAAGATTTTAAAAAGGATAATTTTAAAAACTAAATAAACTAGTTTGTCCCTTATCTAACTTTTCAGATTCTTTTTCTTTTTTAGGTTTTTTAGACTTTTTAGGTTTAGATTCTTTCTCTTCTGGTTTAAAATTTTCTTTTTCAGGATTTTCATTACTAATTACATTAGAATCATCATCAGATTTAGAATCCTTAACTTTTTCTTCTGCATTTTCTTTTACTTTATTTAAAGTTTTTTTAGTAGATTCCCGATAAATTCCTGTTTTTATATTCTTATTAAGTTCTTCACGTTCTAAACGTTTAGCTTCATTAATTTCTTTTTCCATTTTCTTAATGACTTTTTTTGGAATTTTTCTTTTACGGAAGCGTTTAATCTCATCATCTTCTAATTCTAAAAAGCTACTGATTTCATAAGCCATTTCATCATTTTGGAAAATAATTTCAAATGAAGGAAACATAGTATATGCTACTTCTAATGAAACGTGCATTTTATTTTCCATTTTTTCAGCAATACGATCACGTAAAGCTCGTTTACCCCGTGTTTGACCCATTAAACGAAAAGCTTGAGCTCCTGTTAATCTTGTAAATTTACGATAAGTTTCTTTTTTACTTAAAGCAACACCTGGCCCCATAAAATCAGATGCATATCTCCAGTAAGTATAATCCCTTGTAGCTCTTGCTCTTCCAAAGTACAAATCAGCTTTAGCAATATTTTCATATGCATTTTTTATTTCAGATGGTTTTTCATATTCATGGGGAATATTTTCTGCAATATATTCCATTACAAGAGTAGGATCTTCATCAATCATCATATCTGGTTTAATATGATTAACTGTTCTACTTTTAAGAACTGTACGTACAGTGTCAAAAATATTATTAGTGTTATCTTTTTGTGAAATATTATCTAAATTTGATAATTCAAATTTTTCACCGTCTTCACTTGCAGCTTGTAAAGTATTGATTGCTGCACGCATATCTCCATTACTGTTTTTAGCTAAAACTTTTATAGCTTCAGGATCAAAATCTATTCCTTCTTTTCTGCAGATTTTTTTTAATGCAGCACCTACAGAGTTAGTGTGAACTTTAGTCATTTTAATTACAAGACATTTAGTTTTAATAGTGGTTAATCGTTTACTATAAAAATCATTAGCCATCATAATCATAGGTTGTTTAGATTCTTTAATAATTTTATTAATAGCACGTGATCCTCCACGATCATCATTACCATTAATACCATCTACTTCATCTAAGATAAGAAGTTTATATGATTCACCAAAAAGAGAATGTGTACTAGAGGATTCTCCAATAGTACTCATTAATATATCATAAGATCTTTTATCACTGGCATTTAATTCTATATGTTCAGAGAATTCTTTAGCTATTATATAAGCTAAAGATGTTTTACCTATACCTGCAGGTCCAACTAAAAGTAATGGTTTTTGAGGATTACCTTTTTTCCACTCATTAACCCAATGTTCTATTTGTTTTTTACTTTTACCATTACCTAATAATTCTTTAAAGGTTTGTGGTCGGTATTTATCTGTCCATAACATGTTATGTAAAGTCCTTTTAATATTTTAATTCATATTTATAAGAATTTAGCGAGTAACGCTTCTAATTGTATTCTAGGATTGGCCCCTTCACGTATACGGAAATCTGTATCAGCAATACCTTCAATTAAATCCATATACACTTTACCTTCCATTTTATCATCCATAACACGTCTACTAACTTCTTGATAGATTTGATTAATCATATCTTCACCACTAGTACCATGTAAAACCATTGTTTCACGTAAAATATTCCTAGCACCCATAAAATCACCAGTAAGGGCTTTTGTAACTAAATTATTAATATCTTCAGGTCTAGCTTTACTTACAACATCATATACTGCATTTTCAGAAATAACTTCCCCTTCAGAAGCTGCAGATTGTAACATATTAACAGATTTACGCATATCCCCTTCAGCAAAATAAACAATTGTTTTGATAGCTTCTTCATCAAATTCAAAACCCTCAGAGCTTGCAATATATTCCAATCGTTTATTAATATCTTCACCTTTAAGTGGTGCGAATCTGAAAATAGCACAACGAGATTGGATAGGGTCTATGATTTTACTTGAATAATTACAACTTAAAATGAAACTAGCAGTCTTAGTATACATTTCCATTTCACGACGAAGAGCATGTTGAGCATCTTTAGTCATATTATCAACTTCATCAAGGAAAATTATACGAAATGGAGCACCAACAGGTTTTAAACGGCAAAAGTTTTTAATATTATTTCGTACAGTATCAATTCCTCTAGCATCAGAAGCATTTAACTCTAAAAAATTTTGTTTCCAATAATCTCCAAGAACAGCTTTAGCTAAACTTAAAGCAGTAGTTGTTTTACCAACACCTGCAGGGCCAGTAAACATAAGATTAGGCATACTTTCTTCATTAACATACTTTTCAAGTCTGTTTATAATTTGTGTTTGACCTACAATATCATCTAAACTTTGAGGTCTATATTTTTCTACCCATGGACCAATCATTTTATTAATCACCAATTATTTAATTCTTTAAAAAAATCATTTTAAATAATATTTATTAAAATAAGTTATCTAATACATTTATAAGATTTTCATATATAATAAAATTTATCATGAAAAAAAGTTTATTAAAAAGTGATTAAAACTGAAAACCCAGTACTTTCACTTAAATATTCAACTTTACCATCTATTTGACTAACTAAATTATTTATAATATTTATTCCTAAATTACTATCTGAAACTGGTGAAAAATCAGTTGGCGCTCCATGACCATTATCTTTAACAATAAGAACAACATTTTCAGAACCCTTTTTAAGAACAACTGAAAATACACCTTCATTACCTTTATCAAAAGCGTGTTGAATAGTATTAATACATAACTCATTTAAAATTAAACCTAACGGAATAACAATATTTAAAGGTAAAGTTATATTATCTAATTCAAAAACTGGACGGATTTTAGTATTATAATAAGAAAACAATGTTAAAACTGTTTGTCTAATATAAACAGAAGCATCAATAACACGATTAGAATCCAAATCATCATAAACTTGTTCATGCGCAAAAGCCATAGATTTAACACGATTATAAGTCTTACGAACAGTAGCTGAAGGATTATCTGGATTAAAATGCATTTCTAAATCGAATATACTTTGAATAATTTGAAGATTATTCTTAACACGATCATGAACCTCATTAATAAGAACATCCTTCTCATCCAAAATAAGTTCTAAATCATCAGCATATTCATTTTTCTCAGATAAAGCATTACGTAATTTATCTTCATAAACTTTTTGTTGAGTAACATCTTGAATAAAACCAATAACAACTTTACAATTACCATCATCATCATAAAATGCTTTATTAAGTTGAGCGATATACTTAATTTTACCATTAAAAGTTTTAACACGAACAGTTAATGAAATTTGAGGATTATCAGGATTTAACTTAGAAATTGCATCATCAAAAATACTACGATCCTCATCAAGAATCAAATCTAAATAAGTATTAATATTTTCATAATCATGTTTTGAAGGATCCATATCAAGAATATTAAAAATTTCAGTAGTCCATTGAATATTCTTAAAATTATATGAAGAAATAGCAATTTTTGCCATACCTTGAATAGTATTAAGATTTTTATGTAATCTTAATGCTTCAATTTCTTTTTTCTTAGATTTAGTAATATCTGTAATACTAATTTGAGCTACATCCTGATTTTCATATTTAGTAGGAACTGCAAAAACATGAAGATAACCATATTTACCATTTTTCAATGGGTATTTAACATCAAAAGTAGTATTTTTAATTCTATGACTAATAACTTCATCTAATAATTCTAACATATTTCCATATTCTTCATCAGTTAAAGAAATGACTTCAACATTTTTTAAAATCCAAGATAAAGGGTTAACTTGCATAAAATCTTCAATAGAATAACCTAAAATTTCAAAAAACTTATTATTAGTATGCAAAACCTCCCCTTTATAATTCATGATTAAAAACCCATCTTTAGAATTATAAAATAGTTTTTCATGTTCTTGTTTAAGTTTAGCATAATCTGTAATATCTTTACTATAAATTATTAAATAGTCATCTTCACGAACATAATAAATGTTTAAAGCAAACAATAAATTATTATCTTTATAAATTAAAACTATTGTGTTAATCCTACGATTTTCATTCCAAGCTCGCATTAAACAATCAAAAGAATTAAATTCCTTAACATTTGAAAATAAGTCTTTATAGGATCTTCCTATAATATTATCAGTTTTATCACCAAATTTAACAACTGGCCGATTTAAATATACATAAACAAAGTCTTCAGCACCATCCAAGGGTTCTAAAACACCAATACTGAAATCAATATTATTAGCAATGGGAGAGTGTTCTAATTCTTTAACATCATGAATTTTATCTGAAAAATGGTGATATTCTTTCAAATCTCTAAGAGTTACATTCTTTTTAGTATTATTATCCAAGTCAATATGTGTTAGCGTATACATTTTGCATCATTATTTAAATTCTTAATTAAATTATAATTATTAACATTAATATACTTTTTTAAAGTTAAAGATAATAACATATTCCCCATTATCAAATGTATTCTAAATAGTTTTATTAATTGTTTATAAAATTGAAATTTAATTTATAAGAATATATTGAAAGTATTTATATACTTATAAAATTAACTAATTATCATAAAAAAATTTAAGGAGTAAATAAATTGAAAGGAACATGGAAATTAAGAATCAGATTAACTTTAGCCATGATAGCATTATTTGCAATGGTATATATCATATTATTCTTAGTTTTAGGAATACTTGGTATAAACTTAGGAGTGAGTGCTTATGCCCTCATAGGGTTACTATTAATATTTATACAATACTTAATGGGACCTAAACTTGTTGAAATGAGTATGGGTGTTAAACATGTTACTCGTGAAGAAGCACCAAACATTTACCAAATGGTTGAAGAATTAGCACTAGCTGCAGATGTACCAATGCCAAAAATAGGTATTAGTGAAACAAACATACCAAATGCTTTTGCATATGGCCGAACTAGACGTAGTGGACATATTTGTGTAACAAGAGGAATTCTTGGAGTAGTTAACCGTGACGAATTAAAAGCAGTGCTTGGACACGAAATGGGACATTTAAAACATAATGATATGGTAATAACCACTCTTGTAAGTGCTATCCCTATGATATGTTATTATGTTGCATTAAGCACAATGTTCCAAGGAGACAATGACAATGGAGCAGGTATAATACTTGGTTTAATAGCAATGGTATGTTATGCTTTAGGACAATTAATCGTTTTATTTATCAGCCGGACACGTGAATATTATGCAGACCAAGCAAGTGTAGAATTTGGAAACCAACCACAATACCTTGCAAGCGCATTATACAAACTAGTATATGGTGCAGCACAATGTAACCCCCAAGAAATTAAAGATGTAGAAGGAAGTAAAGCATTTTTCTTAAATGATGTAAGTAATACACAAAGAGATATTTCAGAATTCTCACAAGTAGATTTCAACCGTGACGGAATCCTTGGAGCAGATGAACTAGAAAAATTACAAACCGAAAATGTTAAAATCAGCACTGGTAGCAAAATCATGGAACTATTCAGCACCCACCCAGACATGTTAAAAAGAGTAAAAAGATTAAGTGACATCCAAACAGGAAAAGAATAAAACAAAAACTTTAATTTATGGAGAAAAATTAAAAATTCTCCACATATAATATTTTTTCTAATTTTAAATAAAAATATTAAATTCAACTAGTAGAATTTTCAGTTAAATCATATTTAACTACACCATAAATTCTATCAAGAGTAACCCATTTATGTAAACCTTCCTCAACATAAAATAATCCCCCATCATTAATTAACTCTTTAGATTTATTATCACTTTGTAAATAAACATTAGCCCCATTAACTTCACCTACTCTTTTAACAATCAAACCATACTCAGTATCATTACAAACAACCACATCTCCAGTTTTAATTTCTTGAGTACGATTAATTATAATAATATCCCCACTATGCAAAGTTGGAGTCATGCTAGTACCCTTGACAGCTGAAACCAAAGGAAGAGATCCATCATTTAAATCTGAATCAATATTCACAGTAACAACATCATACCCATAAGTTTTTGCAATATCAGATACCCCTTGCTTGTAAGATTCCGTGCTAGCATACATATCTACTACTTGATTTGCAGTGAAATTTATAATTTCATTATCCATATTGGCTCTATTAGAATCTAAAAAGTTTAATGAAGAATCAGTTATAGATACTTGCTGACCATTAATTATTACATTAATATTAATATTAGAATCAGCATAAACACTAGCAAAACTAATACTTAAAAGTAATAAAAATAATATCAAAAAATAAATCTTTTTCAAAAAAATCATCTCCAAGCAACTTTTTTGATTAATAAGAAGAATTTAAATCATCAATATCCATTATATCCAAATTTAATAATTGTTTCATTGTTTCAATATCAATTTGACCAGGAGCTGTAACATCACTACTTACTGCAAATGTTATAGGTGCATTAAATTTAGTACTTATAACACGAGTATATGAACCAATATCCCCCATACTAATTGCTATGGTATCTTCACAATGACTTAAAATAGCTAGAACTGTTAAAGTATCCTCTAAATCATTTGGCATTAAAGCTACTTTAGCAATATTGCCTAAATTTTTTTCCTTAAAAACAATATTTAATAATTCATTTAAAGGTGGTGTTTTTTTAAAATCATGATAACTTATTATAGTTTTAACATTTGTTTCTGTTATTTGTTTAATTAAATTATCATTTGTTTGTAACTCAATATCTACAAATTCTGCAACATCAACTGTTTCAAGAAGAATATTTACACGTTGTTCTTCAGTACCTTTAAATAATCCACCTTCAGTTTTCACTCGATTTGTAGCTATTGTGGGAAAATTAATTTCTTCAATAATCTCACGTACAATTTGAGGTTTAGGATTATCCATACCATCTATTCTAAATTCTATTAAATCTGCTCCTTTTTGAATACAATATTGAGCTTCTTCAATTATTGATTTTTTATCTTTTTTAAAAATTGGTACAGCAATTTTTGTTTGAGAATACATACCTTACCTCATCTTTACCTAAATTTTATTATTAAATAAATATATTAAAATATGTATAAAAAAAGTTTCCTATTTAATTTTCGGACTCTGTCTAAAACTTAGTTAATTTTATTTTTTGTAATATAATAATTCATAATTTTTTTTAAAGTATATTATGTTGTTAATAATGAATTAAAAATAGTAAAGTTAATATATTAAGTGAAAGTAACACATTTATATGCCTAATAAAAAAATAAAACCTCCACATCCTATTAGAGAACCAATACAATTTAAACTTTACGATTTTTATGAAGAGTTTTCGGATTTTAGATCTGATGTGTCAAAAAAGTTGATTGGATGTCAAGACATGAGTCCTAATTTAATTCGTCTTGAAAAAAATGGTGAAATAATATTTAACAATAATATTGCTGTTTGTCCAGTGTGTGGGTCTAAACATAATATTAAAGGTGATAAAATAGAACGTGAATTGATTTTCATGGACTTAGGAACCCAAATTTGTAAAATTCAAAGATATAAATGCAGCAAATGCAATAACATATTTAATACTGATTTATCCTCTTTAGTTGAAGTTAATAAAAAAATTACTAAGCCTGTGATTGACTTTATCATTAAATCTTATAATATTAGTGGTGATAGTATTTGTAATGATAGTATCCGCAAAATCAGGTACATGTTAAAAGAAATCTATAACGTTGATATTTCTTATCAGAGTATTGAAAACATTTTAGTAGACTTTGAAAATGAATTAAAAGAGGATTTTTGACTTAAAAAGTAATATTATTGTATTCATTATGATTATTCTCTTTTAAGTTAAAAATGTGTTTATCAATTTTGAGTCTAATTACACTCACAATTAAAATCTTATTGTGACCGATTTAAAACATAGAAATCTTCAACCTTTCCAAAAATTAGTTTTTAAACATCAAATTTTTATGTGCCACACTAAACAAAAAATAAACAGAGACAAAAATGATTACTTAAAACAAACAACTTAACTTTTAATGATATTAAATATGTGAAAATTTTAAACAGAAAATTTTCAATATTATCAAATCTTTGGACCTAAAAACAACAAAAATAAAAAGAAAAAAGTTTCCTATTTAATTTTCATAGGATAAGTAAGTAATTAAAAAAATTTTAAAAAAAGTTGTGGAATAAATTTAATATAATAATTAAATTTATTCATTGGTTGCAGGTGGTGTGTAAACACGTGCAGCAAATTGTTGATCTAGTAAGTATAATCCATTGCCAGAATCCATTGCTAAATTAAGACTATTTAAATCATCATTAGCAGTTTCTTCTTCTTCAACTTGTTCATCTACAAACCATTGAAGGAATTGGTTTGTTGCAAAATCTTTTTGTTCTATAGCTAATGAAACTAAATCATTAATAAGTCCTGTTACTTTTTCTTCATGAGATACTACATTTTCAAGCACTGCAACAGGGTTTTCCCAATCTGTAGTTGGTTTTTCAATTGCTTCAATTTCTACTTTTCCACCTCTTCTTATGATGAAATCATAGAATTTCATTGCATGATCTAATTCTTCTTTAGCATTTACCATTTCAAGGTTTGCAAATCCAGGTAATCCTTTATCTTCAAGAAATGCAGACATAGCCATGTATAAATATGAGGAGTATAATTCTGCATTTACTTGTTTATTTAAAGCTTCTAATACTTTTTCATCTATCATTTTAATCATTTCCTCCAAAAATTATTTTTTTTATCTTTTTATGAACATCTTTTTACCAACACCACACATTGGACATGTCCAATCATCAGGTAAATCCTCAAAAGAAGTTCCTGGTGCTATACCATTATCAGGGTCACCGTCTTCTTCATTATAGACATATCCACATGTGCTGCAAATATATTTTGCCATAATCTTAAATCCTTTTAAATTATTTTAAATTTTATATTAATCTTCTTTTTCAAAGAATGATTTTTTTATTCCACATAAAGGACATTCCCATTCATCAGGTAAATCCTCAAAAGAAGTCCCAGGTTTTATATTAAAATGGGGATCTCCTTGTTCCGGCAAGTATTCATAATCGCATAGTTTACAGAAATATCTTGTCATTTCGTAATTTCATCTCAATAAACATTTTTTGGTATTAAAAATCATTTCACAATGAAATGTTTTTTTATTCTTCTACAAAAATTGATTTTTCAAGTCCACAAATTGGACATACCCAATCATCAGGTAAATCCTCAAAAGCTGTTCCTGGTGCTATACCATTATCTGGATCACCATTTTCTGGAACATATTCATATCCACATGCATCACAAATATATTTTACCATAGTTAAACATCTTCTATATTAAATTTTATTTAAATTTCCTTAAACATTCTCTTTGGAGCTCCACATGAAGGACATTTAAAACCTTCTGGTACATCTGCCCATAATGTTCCAGGTGCTATGTCTTTACGAGCTTCTCCTTTTTCTTCATCATATACATATCCACAGACTTTACATTTATATTGTGCCATATTTCTTATTCTCCTTTAAAATTAATTTTTATATAATATAATTAATAACAATTGAAATATTATTTTTCCACATATAAAAGTTTATTGTTTTATCCTTATAAAACATTTAATATTGAGTAAAACAAAAAAAATAAGCAAAAAAATAAAAAAATAAAAAAATAAATTATTTAGTTTTAATCATAAAGATTTGGTAAATCACAAACATCAGTACCTTCAGCGATTTTTTGATATATAAATCCAGCAAGAAGACCTCCAACTATAGGTCCAATTATGTAAATTGGGAAGTAATTCCAAAGATTTACACCACCAAGTAAAAAGTCAATGAGATATGGTCCGAAACCTCGTGCAGGATTAATACATCCTCCAGTAATTCCACCAAGAAGGAAAATAGCAGTTGCAATAGCCATACCTATAGCAAAACCTCCAACTGCAGGTTCTGCTTTTTTATCAACAGCCACACCCATAACAGTGAGAACTAAGAAGAAAGTACCTATAAATTCAACAAACATAGCTTGGAAGTAATTTATACCAGCAGCAGGTACAGTTGCACCTAAAGAACCAATAGTTATTGCTTGAGGTCCTAAGATAATATATAAACATATACTTGCAAGTACAGCACCTATACATTGAGCTATAATATACAATACTGAATCTTTACCTGAAATATTTTTACTTATCCATAAACCAAGTGTTACTGCAGGATTCATATGAGCCCCAGAAATCTTACCAAATATATAAATACTAACCATTCCAGCTAAACCAAATGCTAAACCAATAGCTAACCAATCGGCAAATCCTCCAAGAGTACCAATAGTTGCAGCAGGACTAACACTATGAGCAATAATAAGTGTCATTACTGCAGCACCTGTACCGAAGAAAACTAAGAAAAAAGTCCCTAAAGCTTCAGCAATCATCTTTTTTTCAATTCCACACTCCATAAAAAAATACCTCACTTAAAAAAAAATTAAAAATTTATATTAAATTTAAATACTTTCTCTCCATTGACAATAATCATGTCTAAAGTCAATTAAAGAAGCACTTGCACAATTCTTACATCCACGAACAGGACTTGCAGGATCTTCTTTATGTAAAGCAATTACATTAGTCATCATTGTAGCAGTTACAGGTTCACTTGTAAGTAAACATGGATAGTCTGCAAGTCTCATAAGACTACTGAATCTTACACTAATTGCACAGGAAGGATAAGTGTATCTTTGAGGATTCATAATAACTTCATTATCTTTAATACTAGATAAATCAACTATTTTTCCCCCAACAATAGGTTTAAGTTCTTCAGGTTCTGCACTTCTTGCTTTACGAGCTTTATCAAGATAACCATAACCCCGATAAATCATATCCATAAAGTCACAATTATGTAATTCAGAAGCTGCCCCCCGAGTAGGGAATTGTTGTACAAAATTATGATAACGTTTAGTTAATAAGTCAACAATCATTACAGCATTAAAACCATCTAATTCAAGCATATATTCTACAGCACATGCTGCAGAACCTGTAGCTAATGATAAAACTTCAAATTCAGATTTGAAATTATCAATATTACTGTTTAAAGAATCATCCATAACTTTTGTAGCTGCTTCAATAATTGCCATTACCACATCATCTTTACACATATTATATGTAGATTGACTAATATGATGAGCAATATCCCCTACACAATATGCAGGAACAGTTACAATATTACCATAATGAACATCATCATCCATTGCAGCTTTAACATACTTACGCATATCATCCTTATATCCATTCATATATTTACGTACATCAAAACTAGATTCACCTGCAGCAGCCATCAATTCACATTGAGCTTCAATAGGTGAAGAATATAACTTTTGGAATTGTTTAACTTCAGCTTCAGTTGCCTCAGCAGGTGTTGCCCCCGCTTCAATTTCTTGTGCAAATTTATCCCCTACACCATAAGAAGTATTCATACCCCAAGATTTACTTGCAAGAATGGCTTGTTTATGTGCTACTGGAATATCAGTTTTTTGTAGAATTTGATTTACAATATTACTAGTACTTCCCGGAATCAATGCAAAATCAACTACACAAGTTGGCCCATAAAATCCACCATATCTTCTTATAGATTCTTTTCCAACTATTGCTTCATGATCAGCAATAGACTGAACAAATTTATCCACACTTTCACTAAAGTCAGGATCTTCTTCTTTAACAATTTCTAAAACAGGAGGTGTTTGATAGTGTTCAACCATTGGATCATCTTCAGGGCGAACAGTATCAGTTAATTGATTCAACATCTTAAAATGAGTTTTAACACTATTTGTATGTAAATCAAAAACAGATTGTGCTTGCTCTCCAATTGGTTTCATATTAGATGCTGCATCCATATAGGGCTTTGCATCTTGAATTTTAAAATTTCCACCACGTTTTTCTTTGATTACAGAAACATCAGCCTTTTGAGCAGCCAATGCTTCATCAATCATTTTTTGGTATAATTCTTTCATCTTATATCACTTTTTTTATTAAATTTAACAATAAATTCAACTAAATATTTTAATTATATGCCTAAAATATTATTTATAAAAAATTAAATAAAGGAACATAATTAAAAACATGTAAATATAAGTAAATAGTTATTAATAAATTTTTTTAAATAAAAATTAAGTTAATTATAAAAAAAATAAAAGAATATTCAATTATTCAATTATTAACGACAAGAAAAATAGAATAAATAGAAAAAGGAAAAAATAAAAAGATTTATTTAACTAATAAAACTGGAACTTTACTTGTTTTAATTAAACGTTCAGCTACACTACCAATAAAATTAGTTTTATCAACACCACGAATAAAAGAATGATTACCATAAGCAGGTAAAACTACTAAATCAGCACAAGTTTTACGAATAATTACCTCAATATCACGTAAAGCATCCCCTGTAATTAAATGCTCCACAACTTCAATATCATACTCTTTAGCCTTATTAGTGATTTTAGATAAAAGATTATCACCTTCATCTTCAAGAGCATCATAACTAAATAATGACCCTTCATCTAACACATGAACTGCTGCAATTTTAGAATTATACTTACTAGCTAAATCAATTGCTATATCAATAGCTTTATCCGCATATTCTGATTCATCTATAGGAACTGTTATAACATCAAACATAAAAAAATCCTCAGTAATTTTTACATTAAATAATCAGCATGACAATACTTAATAAAATCATCCACTAATTTATCAGGTTTTCCATCATCTAATAATTTCCCATCATCCATAAAGACTGCTCTGTTTGCAAACTCTTTAACAAAATCAGTATTATGTGAAACCATAACTACTGAGAATTTTAAACGTTTTGCTAAAGTTTTTAAACTATTAGTAACTGTACGTAAAGTAATTGGATCTAAATCCCCAAATGGTTCATCAAGTAATAATATTTCAGGTTTACTAATTAATTGTAAAGCTAACATTACCCGAACCTTTTGACCTCCAGATAATTCATAAGATTTTCTATCAAGAATATCCATAGATAAATTTAAATCTTCAAAAATCTCTTTAACTTCTGATTCCACATCACTAGATGGGAATTTAGGGAATAATTCATCTAATATGCCATGAGGCAAACCAACTTTCATTAAACGATCAGATGCTTCATTTGCAGGTAAATCTGTAAGTAAGTAAATTGCATCTAACAATTCATCACTTAAATTAATTTCCTTAGCACGTGATTTAGCTTTATCCATTAATTTACGATTTTTATAACCTAATTTTGTTGCTAATTGTTCACGAACAGTAGAATAATGAGTTAATGCAAACTCTTGATGCATAAATGTTGATTTACGACGAATATCTAAACGACTAATACTTGCATTTCCAATATTAACCCATTCAACAGAATCATCCTCTTTAACTAATTTATATAATATTTCGCCTTTATCAGGTACCTCTAATCCACCTAACATTCTAAGTAAAATAGTTTTACCTGCACCACTTGGACCTATAAGTGAAAGAATATCCTGTTTATATACTTCAAGATTAATATCTTCCATATTTAACACATCCCCCCCAGTTAATAGGAAGAAACGCTTAAATAAATCTTTTACATTTATTATACATTCATCAGTACTTTCAATATTTATATCATTTACAGGTTCCATGTCTTTAAGGAAATTTTGAATTACTGGTTCCACTTCCCCTTCATCAACTATTTTACCATTTTCAATATGAATTAAACGATCAGATAAATATTCATGAATTTCAGGTAAATGAGATACTAAGACAATAGTAATACCTAATTCTTTATTAATATTCTTAATAGCATCTAATGTTTCTTGTTTAGTTTTAGGACATGCCATTGTAGCAGGTTCATCTAATAATAACAATTTAGGTTTTTTAGCTAGTTCCCTAGCCATAATAAGTCTTTGTTTTTCCCCACCACTAAGTACAGTACCTAAATGATCTTTTTTATCATACAAACCTACAAGTTTTAAAAGTTTTAATGCTTCATCACCGTAAAGTTGTTCAGCTAATTTAAAATCACACATGGACTCATCACCATATGTATTTGCATATAATTTACGTAAAACATTATTATAAGGTGTTTCAGGCCATATACCAAAATTTCTTTGCAAATGTATAGCAGTAATTTTTTTTAATTCATGATAATAATGTGGTGTAGTGTCCGGTGTTATATGTAAACGTTCTAGTTGTATTTCACCTTCTTCAACTGGTTCCACTCCTCTTAATGTTCTAAGTAATGTAGTTTTTCCAGACCCACTTCGACCGATTATTCCAAGTATTTCACCTTCTTCTACTTCAAATGATATACCATCTAAAGCTTTTACTTTTTCCCCATTATCTAATTCAAATGTTTTACTAAGATTATCTACTTTAAGCATCACGATTTTACTCTCCAAAAGTATTAGATTATTATAAAAAAATATTTTTATTACATTTAGTTATTATATTATGTATCTTATAATATAAACTATAAGTTATAAATTTAATCAATTTTTTGATATGATACTTCAACAACATCATATAAATTTAGAACATCAACTTCCATATCTTTCCTTAAAAAATGAATATCATAATAATTATCAATGAAAAATGTATCAAACTCATTAATTTTTATATTATTAATGATTAATGCATAATCCTCAATAATTTTATATCTAACAGGAGCTAAAGGATGAGCACAAACTTTAGGTTGTGCTTGTAATATAGAACTTAATTTTGATAAAAATTGTTTTTGCAACATAAAAAAAGTTTAAAAAAAAATGTTTTATTCTGAATTTATTGGATAAAACTCAGTATATTTTGTGTTTCTCTCAACAGGATCTCTACCAATATTTTTAGCTAACCTTTCAAGATTTTGAATATTTGTTTCAACACCGTCAGGTGCTCCACTAGCAGCAGATAATTCATCTCCACCTAATGTTCCACCTAAATCATTGGCTCCTGCCATTAAAGATACTTGTGCAAAACGAAAACCCATTTTAACCCAACTTACTTGAATATTAGGTATTAAATCATGATACATTAAACGGGAAACTGCATATAATTTCAAATCTTCAGTTCCAGTAGCTCCTAAATTTTCTTGTCCTTCAAGGAAGATTGGAGAATGTTCATACATAAAAGTCATTGGAATAAATTCAGTAAATCCATGAGTTTTAGATTGTATTTGTCTTAAGATATCCATGGTTTTAACACGTTCTTCAATTGTTTCAATATGTCCATACATCATAGTTGCAGAACCGGGTATTCCAACTTTTTGAGCAGTTTCAACAATATCTATCCATTGTTGAGTAGTTACCTTTTTCGGACAAATTATTTTACGTGCACGATCAGTTAAAATTTCTGCAGCAGTTCCAGGTAATGAATCTAAACCCGCTTTTTTAAGAACTTGAAATGCTTCTTTAATATCCATTTCAGATACTTGTGCAGCATCATAAATCATTGTAGGTGAAAATCCATGAATCATAGTATTAGGATAATGATCTTTTAATAGTTTTAGTAGATGTTCATAATAATCTATATCTGCTTCTGGAAGAACTCCCCCCATTAATGTGAATTCATGAGCTCCAGTTTTAACAGCACTATCTGCTTTTTGAATTATTTCTTCATCTGTTAAAATATATGCTTCTGGATCGTTTCTACTTTTTCCAAAGGCACAGAAACCACACAGTACTTTACAAACATTTGTAAAATTTAAATTACAATTATTTATAAAAGTAACTTTATTTCCTACAACATTTTCACGAACTTTATCTGCTGCGGCTAATAATCCAAATAAATCTTGACCCTGAACATTAATTAAATAGTTAGCTTCATCAACACTAATTGGTTCATCTATAGCATTGTCCAATATTTTTTTAGTCTTATCATTAAGTTCTAAATCAAATTTCATATTTAGGATTATAAATAATCTTTAATAAAAAGCTTTCTATTATAAGTATGTGTTTGAATATTTTTTAAAATGATTTAAAAAATTATTTTTTTTAGTTAAATTTAATAAGATGTTTTTATAAGAATAAATAGTAATGATAGAAAAGAAAAGAGGGTTACTTATTGGTCGTATGCAACCCGTTCATAATGGCCATATACAAGTAATTAAAGAAACTTTAAAAGATGTAGATGAAATTATTATTGGTATTGGTAGTGCTCAATTATCCCATACTCTTAAAGATCCATTTACTGCTGGTGAACGTGTTATGATGCTTACTCAAGCATTATCTGAAAATAGTATTAAACATAGACATTATTATATTATACCTATGGAAGATATTCAATTAAATGCTGTTTGGCCGGCTCATGTTAAAATGATGACTCCTCCTTTTAGTAAAGTTTTTACAGGTAATCCTTTAGTTGATAGGTTATTCAGAGAGGAAGGTTATGATGTTACTCGTCCACCTTTGTTTAACCGTGAAGAATTATCTGGAACTGAAGTTAGATATCGAATGTTACATGATGAAAATTGGGAAAGTTTAGTGCCTCAAGCCACTGTAGATATTGTGTCTGAAGTTGATGGTATCCAACGATTAAAAGATCTTTCTAAAAAAGAAGTTAGTGATCTTAAAAAAAGAGAATAAATTTAACATATTTTTTCTAAGTTTATAAATTTTTTTCAAATAAGTTTAAATGTAGTTATAAAAAACAAAAATATATAACAATAGTTAATAAAAATTATATTAATATATAATATGGTGAAAATTATGATAATAAAAATAATCCCAAAAGATGACGATTACATTGAAACAAAAGATTTAGTAGATGATTTAAAGAAAAACCCAAAAGTAGATGATAGTGGAGCAATATTCACATTTGAAGGATTTGTAAGGGGTAATGAAGAAAATAAAACTGTTGAAAAACTCATACAAACAATTCAAGATAAACAAAAAGCAGAAAAAGAAATGGAACAAATAGCAGAAGCTGCAAAAATTAAATATGGAGTATTCCAAATAAACCTCGTGCATTATATAGGAGAATTTTACACCGGCGATCCATTATTTTTAGTTGCAGTACTTGGACCTCATAGAGGTGAAACATTAAAAGCTATGAGTGAAGTAATAGAAAAAGTAAAACATGACTTAGGCTTTAAAAAAGAAGAAATAAGCAGCCAAGGGAAAAAAATAATCCTTGCAGGCGGATAAAAAAATTAAAAAAATTAAAAATAGTGGATTTAAGCTAATCCACTATCATGAAGTTTATCTACAAATCCTTTTACTGTACCATCAAACTTAAATTTAATTAAAACACTAACAATAAATGTTATAAGTGGATAAACAATTAATTTAAGCATTGCAGCTGTAAAGTTAGGCCAATACATACCAAGCATGACCTCTCTTATTGCATCAATACAATAAGTCATAGGTAAATAATTATGTGCCATTCCAAAGAATGAAGCCATAATTTGAATTGGGTACATACCACCAGTACCTGATATTTGGAGCACTAATATAATAATAGCTAATGCTTTACCTCCATTATCAAATAAACTGATTAATGAATAAACTATAGTCGTACAAACAATTGATCCAAACAGAACCGTTAAAACAAATAATAACGGATTTGCAACTTCCATTCCAACTAATAGACATCCGGAAGCAGTTACAATTGCTTGTAACAATCCTATTACAATATATAAAACCATCCGTCCAAAGTACATTTCTACTGGTTTATATATTGGATCATTATATCTAGTTTTAAGAATAACACCTGACATAATTGCTCCAAGCCATAAAGCTAAAGAAATATAAAATGGGGCAACACTAGAACCATAATTATCAACTGGATAAACTGCTTTTCTATCAATACTCACAGGACTATAGAAATAATTATTTGCTCCAGACTCATTAACTGCTGAAAGTTTACTTAATGATGTTTGGACAGGTAAACTAGCACCAACTGTAGCAACTTGTGTTAAAGCTTGATTACCTACTGTTTGACTAATCATATTATTAAGATTTGTTTGAATTTCCTTAGCACCTGAATCAGTCATACGACTACCAACAGGACTAATTTTCTCATTAACAAGATATTCTAAACTAGAGGGTTGTGGATTTTGACTAGTGATACTTAGAACGCTCTCCGTAAAATTATCTGGAACAATTATCGCAGCATAATACTTTCCACTGGTCACACCATCTCTTGCATCAGTTTCATTAGTAAATTGCCAATTAAATTGATTATTATCTTTTAACTCATTTACTAAATCATTCCCAAAATTTTGAGATATACCATTATATGTTGAACCATCATCTAAGTTTACTACAGCGAAATCCATATTACCAGTTTTACCATAAGGATCCCAACATGCTTGAACGTTTAATACTGCATAAAGAGAAGGTAAAATTATAATTGCAATTATAACAATAATAATTACAGGATTTTTTAATGAATTTTTTGCATCATTTTTTATGATTTTCCATATATTATTTAACATTTTACTACTAACTCCCCCTAAAAAACTATTTTTATTTGTGAAATTTATTTAAGGTTAATTTAATTTATTGAAATCCCATTTAGGAATATATTTAGGAAGTCTTCCACATAACTATCTTCAGATTGGTCTAAATGAACACCATAAACTTTCAATAAAACTAATGATTCAAACATTACACTATAAATATTTACAGCAGCCATTTTAGGATTAATTTTTCTTATTTTTCCTTTGTTTATTTGATTTTGGAATATTTTAGTTAAATTATTAATTATTTTTTCAGAAAATTGTGCTAATGCTTTTCGGTGTAATACTTCAACATTGATTTCTTCAAAACTTATTTTTATAAGATTCATTTCGTCTTCAAACATTTTCTTGGATTCAATCCATAACTGTTTAATATAATCCCTTAAATCCAAGTTTGGGTCTATACTAAATAGATTATCTGTTTTTTCTAAGAATCTTTGAAGGTAAGCTTCTTTAGATTTAGCAATTAAATTATTTTTGTTTTTAAATTTTCTAAAGATAGTTACTTCACTGACTTTTGCTTTTTTAGCTATTTTCATTGTTGTTGTGCCACTTAATCCTTCTTCATTTAAGACTTGAATTGTAGCATCTATTATTTTTAGTGATGTATCATCAACTTCCATAATGTAAGTAAGTACTTACTAACATATAAATGTTTGTAAAAAAAGAAAAAAATTAAAATTTAATAAAAAGCCCAAAACCTTTATCTAAATCCATAACATTAACATTACCATTCAATTGACCAACTAAACTCTTAACAATAGTAAAACCTAAATTATCAAAAGAACCAACATCAACATCACTAGGTAAACCAACACCTTCATCAAAAAATTCCAAAACAATAGAATCAGAATCATCATTATAAAGTTTAACATGCAAAATACCAGTTTCACCATTTGGATAAGCATGATTAATAGTATTAGTACATAATTCATTAACAATTAAACTTAACAAAATAGCTTGATCCATGCCAACATAAATAACCTTAGCAAAATCTAAATCCAATGAAATATTACTAGACTGAAAATCATTTAATAAATTAGTTAATATAATCTCAATAAAATTAGCATTAGATAAATAAAGAGGATTGTCACTATTGTAAATTTCTTGATGAACAATACTCAAAGCAGAAATACGAGCACTAGTCTTTTTAAGAGTCATTTCTGGAGAACCTGGATTATTCATAATTTCAAGATCAATAAAACTACGAATTAATTGAAGATTATTACGAACTCTATCTTGTAATTCTTTTAAAAGCCTCTCATTATCAGAAACAGTCTTTTCAAGCTGAATACTATTTAAATAATCATCAGTTTTAGGTTGAGAAAAATTATAAATCTTATCAGCATACATAACAAATACAGATTCTAAATAAAAAATCAAATGATTATCCTTATAAACTTTAATCTGAGTCTCCCTAGTTTTACCATCCTCATAAACATTTTGTAAAATTCCCAAAATACCTAAATCTTTAAGATTACGATAAACATCTGAAAATTTACAACCTAAATAACTGCCCTTGTTTTTAACAACATTAGAAAAATCATCATTATCCACATATTGGAAAAAAAAGTCTTCATCATTATCAATAGGTACTAAAATATGTATATGAAAATTTAATTTATCAAATAGTTTTAATGGAAGAAAATTATAATCTAAAGAATTATTTATTTCCAAAAACTTAGGTTCAGGAATTTCACATATAGGTTCATAATCAGATATAACCTCAGATATTTTATCAAAAGTAACAATTTTAACTTCCCCAGTCTCCATATGTTTACATTTTATTTCAAACAAAAATTAGAATCTCCTTAAAATTTAAAATTAATTTTGATGAAAATCATCTATTGCACCATCAACAATTTCAATGATACTTTCAGATAAATTTGGATAATTAGAACTTATTGGTAATGGAATATTATCACAATAGATAACTTCTAAACCTGCATCTAATGAATCTTTAGTTGCTACATCAACAGCGGCAGCTTTTAACTCAGTTAACATAACATCCACATTATTTATATTTTTCTGAATATCCTTTTGTAATAAGGGCCTATTTGAAAGATATGGTGTTGTAGCAACAACTTCACAAGAATATTCTTTTTCTAAATATGAAACCAAAACATCTTTAACACTACTTGGAGCTGTAGTTGCAAATAGTACTTTTTTACCTTTTATATCACCTAAAGGTTTAGGGCGAAATACTGTTGATATAATTTTAGAGTTAGGATTAATTTCTGAAATGAAATTTTCTATTTCTTTAATTTTATCATGTGAAGCCATAGGTTCTTCACACATTGTTAAAATAATTAAATCTGCTAAATTTATACGGAAAGGACCAAAAAAGTTTTTAATATTCATTAAAGGTTGATTAGCACCAATAAGAACAATGTTCTTATTTGTTTTTATAGGAGGTATAGCTGCTCCACTACCCTCAAAAATAACAAATTTATTCTCAACACTGTTAGCTATTTGAGCACCTTTTTTCATATTAGTTAAGAATACTTCTCCAGCCATACCTCCACCACATCGGCGACAACCAATAGTGAGTATACGACTCATTAAAGCATCTTCCCAATGATCACTTGCAGCATGAACACCCTTTTCTGATTGTTCAATCAAAAATTCAGGTGTTATTTCAAATGTATCCCCATGAACAACTTCTGGTTCTTCAGGACCTCCCCTACCCATTGCAACAACACATGGTTCATAACCTAATTTATCTATTAACCTTGATAAATATCCTGAAACTGCAGTTTTACCAATACGTTTACCTGTTCCTAAAATTTTAAGGCATGGTTTTTCACATACTTCATATTGTGTTATAGGTTCAAATTTAAAATCAGGACCTTCATAAGGTATTCCTTCAGCAAGAATTCTAGAAGCTATATTAAAACGTTTAGTATAATCCAATACAGGTTCATCACTTAAATCCATAACAGAATCAGCATGATATTTTCTTATTATTTCAGTTATCAAATTATATGGAATCTCACTTTTATTTTCACCAAAATGAACCGGTAAACCCATCATTTCAGAGTATAAATCAGCATTATCTGTTTTAAGTTTCTCTGTTCCGCCAATAAAGATTACGGCTACTACATCTATATGTTCCAAATTGTTTAGGGTATCAATAGCAGATTTAGTAACTGGAAGGTAATGTTCTCCATCTACTAAACATACCATTTTATTAAGAGACATTTTCAATCAAATCCATAAAGAAAATTTTTTTTTAAATAATAATTTATATAAACAATATAATTATTAAAATTTTTGTATAACTCATATAAAAATTTGAAAAACAAGATTTTTATAATATTCTTTAACCTGAAAAAATAGTAATTTAATAATAAATAATTTAGTAAATTTTAAAAAAAGGATTTATAAATAAATAATAATTAAAAATTATTTACTTAATTCTTGAGCCATTAACTCTTTTCTTGATCTTCTTACAAGATCTTGAAGTGCATTTGATACATTTGGAGGTATTGTATCTGGATCTTTTTCTAAAATTACTTCACCTATTATGTTACATAAAACAAAAATAGCATGTTTATGTTCTGCTTTAGTTTTATGAATATGATGAGGACTAATCTTAAGAGCAAGGTATTCTGCACAATTTTCATGAACCCTTTCGTCAGTGTCTAAATATTTTAATACATATACTAAAAATTGATGTAATTGAATCATTTCATCTTTATACATACATTTAACCCTTTTATAATATTTTTTCTTTAAATTTTTGAGTTTGAAACATCTTTTTTATAGTTAAAAAGATTAAAAACTTTTAATTTTAGTATTATTTTTTATTTATTTAGAATAATTTTTTGATAAATAATATATTCAAATTCTAATCAAAATCTTTTATCTATTTTAGATTTATAAGAAATGATATTTAAAAGTTTCCAATATCATATATAAACCTTATCATATTAAACTAATAGTAAAAGTATATATATTAGAAGGTTATTTTTTAAAAAAATTCTTAATTTAAAGATAAATATTTATTAATATACTATAAAAAATAATTAATAATATATAATTATTATAATAAAATCAAATAATCAATCAAAAAAAAATAGGGATTGGAAAATATTATGGAAATTACAAAATATGATAAAAAAGATGTGAAAATTTTAACTAAAAGATCACAATCTGATGTAAATCAAGTATTAAAAACAGTAACAGACATTATAAATAATGTTAAAATTAATAAAGATAAATCTGTGAAGGAATATACTGAAAAATTTGATGGAGTATTTGTAGAAGATTTAAAAGTTACAGAAAATGAAATTAAACAAGCATATGAAAATTTAGATGAAAATTTAATAAATTCATTAAAATCAGCAACAGAAAATATAAAAAAATTTCACACTGCACAAATTCCAAAAGAATGGAGTATGGAAGTTAAACCTGGAATAAATGCAGGGCAAATAATAAGACCTATAAATAGTGTAGGATGTTACATTCCCGGTGGAAGAGCAGCTTATCCATCAAGTATACTAATGACTGTAATACCTGCAAAAATTGCAGGAGTTAAAAGAATAATTTGTTGCACACCTCCTAATAAAGAAGGTAAAATATTAGATGCTATTTTAGTAGCAGCAGATATAGCAGGAGCAGATGAAATCTATAAAGTAGGAGGTGCACAAGCAATAGCTGCAATGGCGTATGGAACAGAATCAATAAAACCTGTTGAAAAGATTGTTGGACCTGGAAATGTTTTTGTAACTGCAGCAAAAAAATTAGTCTATGGAGAAGTAGATATAGAATTCCCTGCAGGACCATCAGAATTATTAGTACTTGCAGATGAAACTGCAATACCAGAATACATTGCATATGATATTCTATCACAAGCAGAACACGACCCTAATGCTTCTTGTTTCTTTGTAACTCCAAGTAAAGAATTGGCTGAAAAAACTAAACCATTAATTGAAAAATATGCAGAAGAAGCTGTAAGAAGTGAAATAATTAAAGAATCATTGAATAAATATGGAAAAATATTATTAACTGAAAATTTAGAAGATGCAATTGATTTTACAAATGAATATGCACCTGAACATTTAATAATAACAACTAAAAATGATACACAAACATTAAGTAAAATTAACAATGCAGGAAGTATATTTATTGGAAAATATTCCCCGGTTGCAGCTGGAGATTATGGATCTGGAACTAATCATGTATTACCTACTGGCCAAGGTGCAAGAATGTATTCTGGTTTATCCACAGAAGCATTTCTTAAAAAACCTACAATACAAACATTAACACTTGAAGGTTTAAAAGAATTAAGTAAAACAATCCTACCAATAGCTGATTATGAAGGTTTTGCTGCTCACGGCGACAGTGTTAAAGTAAGAATTAATAAAAAATAAAATTCTTTTTTTAAAAATTTTTTAAATTCAATTGATTTAGAATTAAATATAAAACTTCTGAATAAAAAATAATGTAAACCATTTTAAATAAACAAGTTTTCACCATATTCTTAAAAAATTTGTCTTATACTTTTATAAACTAAAAAGATTATAAATTAATATAGTATGTTTAAATTAATAACAATACTAAAAAAATACTAAATTTTATTTTATTATATTAACAGAATAAGGAGAATTATAATGGAATACTTATTAAATGATTGGAGAAGAACCCATTATACTAATAAAGTTAATCCCACAATAACTGGTGAAGAAATAGTTATAATGGGATGGGTTCATGAAATAAGAGACCTTGGTGGAATCATATTTGTACTTGTCCGTGATCGTGAAGGTATGATACAAGTTACAGCACCAAGTAAGAAAGTTACAAAAGAAATATTAGAAGATTTACGTGGATTAAGCAAAGAATCTGTTATTGCAGTTAAAGGTAAAGTACAAGATTCTAACAAAGCACCTAATGGTGTAGAAATAATTCCTGAAGAAATTAAAGTATTAAACCTTGCACAACAACCATTACCAATGGATCCAACTGAAAAAGTTAAAGCTGAAATTGATACAAGATTAGATTCTAGATTCCTTGATTTACGTGTAGCTCATGTTAGTAGCATCTTCAAAATCAAAGATAACATGTTCAAAACTGTTCGTGAATACTTTGATGAAGAAGGTATTATGGAAATTCACACACCTAAACTTGTAGCTAGTGCTACAGAAGGAGGAACTGAATTATTCCCTATCACTTACTTTGAACGTGAAGCTTTCCTTGGTCAATCCCCTCAATTGTATAAACAAATGATGATGAGTGCTGGATTCGATAAAGTATTTGAAATTGGTCAAATTTTCAGAGCAGAAGAACATGATACTTTAAGACATTTAAATGAAGCTGTAAGTATAGATATGGAAGCTAGTTTCATGGATGATAAAGATGCAATGGAAATATTAGATAAAATGATTTCTCGTGTATTAAGAAGCACTAATGAAAATTGTAAAGATCAATTAGAAATCTTAAATCAAACATTAGATATACCAGAAGGACCTTTCCCTGAAGTTAAATATGATGATGCTGTAGATATTGTTAACAGTAAAGGTGTTGAAATGGAATGGGGTGAAGATTTAAGTAGAGCTGGTGAAAAGGCTTTAGGTGAAAGTCAAGAAGGATTTTATTTCTTAACTGAATGGCCTACTGCTATTAAACCATTTTATGTAATGCCTCAAGAAGATCGTCCTGAAATTAGTCATGCTTTCGATTTAATGTATAAAGATTTAGAAATTTCATCAGGTGCAACACGTATACATCAATATGATTTACTTAAAAATCAACTTGAAGCTAAAGGTTTAAATGTTGATGCATTTGCAGATTATTTAAAAGCATTTAGATATGGTATGCCTCCTCATGCTGGTTGGGGTGTAGGTTCTGATCGTTTAAATATGGTTTTAACTGGTGTTGAAAACATTCGTGAAACTGTTCTTTTCCCTAGAGATAGACGTCGACTTACTCCTTAAGTTTTTTAGTAATAAATTTTTGAGAAGAAAAAATATATTTTTTTCTTCTCTTTTTTTATACAAAAATAATTAGTTCGTTAATATACTTACATAATTATTTTTACAAACACCTCATAATATCAAATCAATTAAAACAAAAAAACCAATGAAATAAGATATAAAAAACAATACAAAGTATAAAATAAACAAAAGGAAAACAAAAATAATTAAAGTATTATTCTTAAAACAAAAAAAGATAAAAGCATATATACACTTAAAAATGAAAAAATTATTATTTGTGTAAAAAATTTAAAAACCGCTTGGATAAATTATTATTTAAAATAACACCACTAAACTCAGGATAATCCTCTAAAAATTTCATAAGCTCTTTTTCATGATACTCATTAATAAGACGTTGAGCTTCAGTATTATTATAATTACTTAAAGTATCCTCTTCAAAATGACGAATCTCTTCACGTTTCCTATTTTTAAATTCTAAAACTTCAGGAGGAATTTTAACATCTTCCATCAATAAAATAAGTTTATATCCTAAAGAATTACTTTCATTACCAATACATTGATTAATTAACCTTGGCATAACTACAGGTTCACAAAAAATTTTTTTATAAATTTCAATATAATGATCTAAAATATAATCAGAATCTAATTTCATAATATGTAAAACATATTCAAAAAATAATTAATAAACTTTATTATAAAAAAAATCCATTTAAGAAAAAATAAAGAATAAAATACTAGAAAAAATAAAAAAGATAACTAAATAATAAAGAAACAATTTAGGAAATAAAAAATTATGAAAACATATTCAATATGCATTATCGGAGGTGGACCCTCTGGAATGATGGCAGGATTAAGTGCAGCAAAAAACTTAAATAATGGCAAAACAATTGCAATTATAGAAAAGAATAATGATTTAGGTCAAAAATTATTATTAACTGGTGGTGGACGTTGCAACATAACAAACGAAAAACCAATTAAAGACCAATTAAAATTATATGAAGAAAAAAACTTTTTAAAACCTTCATTTTATACATTAACAAATACAGATTTACTTGAAATTTTTGAAAATAAAGAAGTTACATTTAAAACAGAAGACAACGGCAGAATATTTCCCACTACAGATGATGCTCATATTATAAAAGGAGTATTAAAAGAGTATCTTGAAAATTTTAAAGTGAACTTAATAGTTAATACAACTGTAAAGTCAATTAATCTTAAAGACTCTAAATTCCAAATTCAAACAAATAATGAAGAATATCAATGTGATAAATTAATAATTACAACAGGTGGAATAGCTTACCCAAATACCGGAAGCAATGGTGATGGATACATATTCGCAGAAACCTTAACACATAGTATAAGTCCAATTAAACCAGGACTTGTAAGTTTAAATATAGATGATAATCACTTACACAAATTAGCAGGAGTACAGTTAAGTAATGTTACAGTTTCATTTAAAGATAAGAAAAAGAAGATAAGTAAAACTGGTGATATACTAATATCTCACAAAGGATTAACTGGACCAGCAATAATTGATTTAAGTAATGAAATAATGAAAAAAAGTAATTATGACATATTAAACAATGCAACAGATTTAGATGAAATAAAAATAAGTGTTGACTTAAAACCTAAATTAACAGAAAACCAATTAAAAGAAAAAATAACAAAAGATATGCCAAATCATGGAAAAACTAAAGTTAAGAATTATATGCAAAAATTAATGACTAACAGTTTTATAGGATATTTTTTAAATCAAGCACAAGTTAGTAGTAACAAAACTATGAGTAATCTTACACGTAAAGATAAAAATCGTATAGTTAATAATTTAAAACATTTCCCATTTATTGTTTCTGGAATCTTTAAAGAAGATGCTAAAGTTACTATAGGTGGAGTAAAAATTGATGAAATTAATAATAAAACTTTAGAATCAAAATTAAATGAAGGATTATATTTTGCAGGTGAAATTTTAGAACCTGCAGGTCCTACTGGAGGATATAATTTACAATTATGTTTTAGTACTGGTTATCTTGCAGGAAAAAGTGCAAGTGAAAGTTTAAAATAAAAATAATAAGTTTTTTAGATTATAACAATCAATATTTAATAATATATTAAAAATATTAAGGGGAAATATAATATGAGTTATCGAGAAGAACATGACGGATATTGTCCTGAATGTGGAATGAATTCTATAGTACAAATAGTTGATGAATATGGAAATGTTGAAGATGAATATTGTGCAATTTGTGGTTATGCAGGTATAGGTATAGAAGTTTACGATTAAATTAATTTTAAATTAAACAATTTTTTTAGAACAATAAATATGAAAAATTTTAATTAATAAAGAGTAGTATAAATAAGAAATGTGATAAAAATGTTTATGGGAGCTTCAACCAATCAAGGAATGGATATTGCAACAAAAAGTCGGGAAATTATTAGAGAACTTATTAAGGATGATGTTAAAAATTTAAATCCTATAGAAACAGATATTGTTGAGCGTATTGTTCATTCAACTGCTGATCCCGAATATGCTAAATTAGTAAGTATAAGTCCTAATTTTGTTAATGTTAGTATTAAAGCTTTGAAAAACAATGAAGATATTTTAACTGATATTAACATGGTTAAATCAGGAATAACTCAATATGATGGTGATGTTTACTGTTATATTAAAGATGAAAAAGTTAAAGAAATAACTAAAAAATTATCCCAAAAAGAACCTATTACACGTGCAGCAGCTGCAATTCAATATGCAGCAGAAACTGGCTTTGAAGGAATAATTGTAATAGGTAATGCTCCAACTGCACTTTTAAAAGCTATTGAATTAAAAGAAACTGGAGAATTAAATGTTAAAAGTATAATAGGAGTTCCAGTAGGATTTGTTGGAGCAGCAGACAGTAAAAAAGTATTACAAAAATCAGATATACCAAATATAATAACTAACGGCCCAAAAGGCGGAACACCAATAGCAGTTGCATGTGCAAATTCATTAATCCAAAATAGTAAAAAATAATTACAAAAATAAAGGAAGTTCAAAAATAATGTATTCAGAAGAACTATTTAAAATATCAAAAGAAAATATGCCCGGAGGAGTTAGTTCACCTGTAAGAGCATATAAACCATACCCATTTTTTGCAAAACAAGCAAGTGGTAGTAAAATTACAGACATTGATGGTAAAACATATATTGACCACTGTCTTGGATATGGGCCATTAATACTTGGCCATGCAAATCCAAAAATAGTAGAAGCCATAACAGATCAAGCCCAAAAAGGAACATTATATGGAGTACCTACTGAAAATGAAATTAAATTATCCCAAGAAATAATAAATCGTGTCCCCTGTGCAGATATGGTTAGATTCTGTAATAGTGGAACTGAAGCAACTATGAGTGCAATTAGATTAGCTAGAGGGTATACTGGAAGAGATAAAATAGTTAAGTTTGAAGGAACATATCATGGTGCCCATGATTATGTATTAGTAAAATCAGGTTCTGGTGCAGCAACACACCCAGATAGTAAAGGAATACCTGAATCTACAACACAAAACACTTTGAGTGTACCATTTAATGATGAGGAAGCATTAAAAGAACTTATTGAAGAAGAAGGAAACAACATAGCATGTATTATTATGGAAGTAGTAATGGGAAATGTGGGATGTATAAAACCTAAAAAAGGATACTTAGATTTCATAAGAAAATTAACAATAGATTATGGGATAATATTAATATTCGATGAAGTAATTACAGGTTTCAGATTATCATCAGGAGGAGCACAAGAATACTTCGGAGTAACTCCGGATATTTGTACTTTTGCAAAAATATTAGGAGGAGGTTTACCAATTGGAGCAATAGCGGGGAAACAAAAAATAATGGAATTATTTGCACCTAATGGTCCAGTGTACCAAGCAGGAACATTCAGTGGAAACCCTTTATCTATACGAGCAGGTATAACAGCACTCGAACAATTAGACAAATCATTCTATGATACTTTAAACAAAAAAGGAAACTTATTAAGACTCAGATTAAAAGACAATATTGAAGATTTAGGTCTAAACTTACAAGTAAATGGAATAGGAAGTATGTTTCAAATATATTTTAACCCAGAACCTGTAACAAATTATACTGAAGCAAAAAAAAGTGACAGTGACTTATTCACCGATTATTTCCATGAATTACTTAAAAATGGAGTATTCATAGCACCAAGCCAATTTGAATGCTGCTTCCTAAGTGGAGCACACAGTGATGAAGACCTTGAAAAAACATCTTATGCTATAGAAAAAAGTTTAAAAACAATATATCAAAAGTAAATTATAGGAAGATTAAAAAAAATCTTCCCATAAAAAATTTAATTAATAATCTTCTATAGTTTTATTATCCTTTTTTGCATACTCTTTCATGAAAGTTGCTTGGGCATTAACTTTTTTAGATCCTTCAGCAATTTTATCATAGAATCCTTCACGATTTAACTTACGAGCTTTAACATTATCATGTAAAAAGACATTAAGAATATGGTAAATTTGTTTTTTCACTTTTTTATCCTTAATTGGAGTAGCAATCTCTACACGTTTTTGTGTATTACGTGTCATCATATCTGCACTACTTATATACATTTTAAGTAAAGATTCTGGAGATTTTTTTGAATCATTTTCAGGTTCACTACCAAAACAATATATTCTTGTATGTTCTAAAAATCTACCCACAACACTAATAACTGAAATATTATCCGTATGTCCAGGAATACCTGGAACAAGAGTACAAATTCCTCTAATAATCAATTTAATTTTAACTCCCGCTTGAGAAGCAATTTCTAATTGATCTATAACTTTTTTATCAGTCAAACTATTCATTTTCATTATAATAATTGCTTTTTCACCATTTTCTGCTTTTTTAATAGTTTTACGAATATTTTTTAACATTGCTTTACGAAAACCATAAGGTGCAACAAGTAAATTTTTATAATCCCCTTTAAGATTACCTGCTTCCATATTCTTAAAGAATTCAACTGCATCTCCACAAATACCTTTATTAGAAGTTATGTAACAAAAATCAGAATAAATTTTACTAGTTTTTTCATTATAATTACCTGTACCAATTTGAGCAGTACAAGAAAAGTTACCATCATCTTCACGTCTTGTAATAAGACAAATTTTGCTGTGGACTTTAAATTGATCAAATCCATATAAAATATTACAACCTTCTTGTTCTAAAAGTTCAGTATATCTAATATTGTTTTGTTCATCAAAACGTGCTTTAAGTTCCATTAAAACTGTAATCTTTTTACCATTATCTGCAGCTTCCAATAAGTATTTTATAACTTTACTAGTGTTACTTAAACGATATATAGTCATTTTAATACTAACAACTTTAGGATCTCTTGCTGCTTCCTTAAGCAATTTTAAAAATGTATCCATAGATTCATAAGGATAAAATATTAATACATTTTTCTTTTTAATTTGTGGAATAATTGGATCATCAGTTAACTCATTAGTAATCCGTTGTGTATAAGGAGTATAAAATAAATCCTTAAAATAATCATGACTAACATTATTGAAAATTTCTTTAGTATAAGACATTTCAAGAGGAGTGTTTGAAACAAAAGATTGATTTAAATTTAAATTCAAATAATTACATAACATTAACCTAAGATAAGGATTAACATTTTTATAAATTTCTAAACGTATAGGTGCTAAACGATTTCTTTTTTTAAGAATACTTTTCATATGATGTCTGTAATCCTCATCATCATCTAATTTTTTAGTAGATAAATTAATATCTGCATTACGTGTTACAGAAATTATTGCCTTTTCTGCTACTTCATAATTACTGAAAATCTCATCAACATGTTTTAAAATAACTTTTTCAAGTAAAATAAAACGAGCTTTTTTAAGATTTCTAATTCTATCAGGAGCAAAATTTTTCATACCCTCATCAGGATAAATTACTCTAGGAAGTGAATTAGGGATAGGAACTACCGCATGATAAATACCATATTCATCCTTTAATTCTAAAACAATATTTAAAGCTTTATTTTTTAAATGAGGGAAAGGTTGATTATCACCTAACATCAATGGGGAGAGTACAGGTAATATGAATTCAGTGAAATAATTATCAACAAAAGTTTTTTCTTTTTTTGTTAAATCTTTATAATTTAAATTTACAATACCGTGTTTACTAAGATCTGTTAGTATATCATGATAAATTATATCTTGTTTTTGGTATAATTTTACAGTTTCTTCATAAATTTTATCTAATTGCTCTTGAGCACCCCACCCGGTTTTATTATCATAATAATCAGGATCATTGACTAAAGTTAAATCATAAAGAGTTCCACATCTAACCATATAAAATTCATCAAGATTACTGGTGAAAATACTTACAAAATTTAATTTTTCTAATAAAGGAACATCCGGATCTTCTGCTTCTTCTAAAACCCTTTGATCAAATTTCAACCAGGAAAGTTCACGATTTTGTGTATATGAACAAATAAAACCTTTATTCTTATTCTTCTTTTTAGACATTAAAATTACTCACTATCATTAATTATTTTAGAATTTAAATATCCTTCACGAACACCAAATTTACAAGCTTGTATTTCCCTTACACCAAAATAATCACATATTGCATCAATTACAATTAAACCAGGAACTAAAGTATGTATACGTGAAGCTTTAACTTTTAAAATTTTCATATAAGTTTTTTTATCATTATGTTTCAAGTCTTTTTCTACTTCTTTAAGTAAACTTGAAAATATTAAATTATTTGATTCATCTTGCAAACCTTCAGATATTAATAATTTTTTTATAGCACGTATAGTACCACCTACACCAACCATATTCTTAATTTTTAAATGAGGGACTTTTAAAACTTTTAATTGATGAAATACCTCTTCTCTAATATCTTCAGCTTCTTCATATGTAGGTAACATATGATTTACATATTTATTAAAAAGACTTAAAGAACCGATTGGTAAACTAAAAGTTAATTTAGATTTGGAATCTTCAAAGATAACAATTTCAGTACTGCCTCCACCTAAATCTATTAAAACTCCATCTTTCTCTTTAATAGATGAAACAACTCCTTGAAAACTTAATTGCGCTTCTTCTTTACCTGAAATTAATTCAATACTAATTCCAGTTTTATCTTTCACTTGTTTTAAAACATTATCTTTATTTTTAATATTACGTAAAGATGCGGTAGCAAAAAAATGATAATTTTTAATATTTAAAAAGTCTAAAATTTTTTTAAAATCTTGAATAGTACTTATTAATATTTTAATCCCCTGTTCATTGAGGATTTTGTTTTTTTTATAATTAATTAAACCTGCAGATACCTTTTTTGAAAGCATTAATTCAAAATTTTCTTCATTTATATTATAAACATTTAAACGTATAGTATTAGAACCTATATCAACTATACCAGTAATCAAATTCTCACCTATCATAATTAATATTATAGTACAATATTATATTTAAAAATTACAAAAAATTTTAAAAAATAGAAAAAATATTTAGATTTTTAATTATTGCCTTCTTCAACTTCTTTTTCAAGAGCTTTAATATGATTTTCATCAGCAGGATTAATATCCATATGTTTAAAGATTTTCCAAATTAATCTTAGGATTAATACTAAGAGATAGGATGATATACTTAATACAGGTGAATAAAAACTTAAAATAATTGCTAATCCAGATGCAATAACGGGATACAAAATTATAAACATTAGAGTACGCATATATGGCTTCATTTGAACTCTAAAATTTTTCATGATAATATCTTTTTTAAATGAATGTATAAACATATAAAGGTATAATAAGGATACTATAAAAATTAATGATGCAAAAATAATATCTGCTTCAAAAAATGTCCAAAATTTTGCTAAAAATTCTGTAGCAAATGGAATTAAACAAATAAATGCTAAAGCAACTAAATTGATATAGTAAACTGTATTATCAATTTCTTCAATGATTAAAAGTAAATTACTATTAGACCAGAAGTTAGCTATTAAAAAGAAACTTATAAAATACATTAATATTGAAGGTCCTAAGGATTCAATTATATAAGTAGTCATTTGGTAATTGGTAGTAATTACATTAGCTGAAGGTACTGCAATACTCAAAACAAGTATTGTCATAGCAATAGCATAAATTCCATCAATTAACCCAGATAAACGATCTGGAGCATGCTTAATCAATACATTTCGTGGCAAATTTATCACTTCAATTAGTAGTTATTTTATATTTTATAATTTCTACTATTAAAATTATCAATACAAAAATAGTTAATCCTATTTTATATTAAAAATTAATCACACTATACTAACTTCAATAATCACTATTAAAAATTTGTTTATGAATTAATGCTTAGTATTTTTGAAGTAATCTTCTACTTTATGTAATTCAGTCATTATATCAATATCTTGTGGACATTCTTCTAAACATTGTGCACAATTTTTACATTGATCTGCTCTACTTTTTTCAGTTATTACATCAAAGTATTGATTAGAAATTTTATCTGGTTTATCAAATACTTTTGATTCATTGTATTCATGAAAACATTTAGGTATGTTTACTCCATGGGAACAAGGCATACAATAATTACAGTAAGTACATGAGATTTCACTAGAGTGACGAAATTCATTGATTATTTTTTTAAGGATTTTATTATCTTCTTCTGTGAAATATCCTGGTTTAGCTTTGTTTGCTATTTCAATATTAGTTTTTACTTGTTCTAATGTACTCATTCCACTTAATACACAATTGATATGTGGCATGTTCCAAAGATATCCTAATCCCCATTCTATTGGTGATTTAATATTGTCACTAGCATTCATTAATTCTTGAACTTTTGGAGGTATATTATTTACTAATGTTCCTCCTCTTAGAGGTTCCATTATCATATTTCCTATTCCATTGTCTCCAACGTAATCTATTGTTTTTTTTCCACTTTTATATTGTGTGTCTAAGTAGTTCATTTGTGTGAGTACTACTTCCCATTTATCATAATAATTCATTACTTTCTGGAACAGTTGATAATCTCCGTGATGTGAAAATCCAATATGTTTTACTTTTCCTTCAGATAAGAGGTTGTCTAAAAATTCATTAAGATACCCAGTAAACATTAGTTTACCCCATAGGTTTGTTTTAATTCCATGGAGCATGTAAATATCAATACAATCTGTGTTTAATCTTTCTAATTGTTTGTTGAAGTAATAATCTAAGTCTTCTTTTTTATTGATTGGGTATAATGGTAGTTTACTACTTATTAATACTTTTTCTCGATAACCCATATCTAAAAATTCGGATAAGAATGGTTCGGATGCTCCACCATTTTCATCTAAGCAGTTGCCATGATAATCAAATCCTGTATCTAATATGTTTATTCCATTATCAATTCCATAAGATAACATTTCAGAGGCTTTTTTAGTATCAATTTTTGTGTTGTCACCAATTAATACTGGTAATCTCATTAGTCCAAAGCCTATTTGTGATACTTTTTCTCCTGTTTTTCCTAATTCTCTGTATTGCAATTTTTTGTATCCTCCCTTTTTTTATCTTAGTACTAAATGAAGGGTTTATGTTATTACTTTTTTTATAAATTATTATATAAAATTATTATCTTGATATTAAATAAATAATAAAAAGTATTACTTAATCTATAAAAAAAAGGAAAACCCCATAGAGTTTTCCCTTAACAATTAATAAATTCATTAGTTATTAACAATTGAATTAAAACCTTTCGTATAAAGCAATTGTATAAATGAACCTTTAGGCCATACCACAATATTTCCTTTATTATACTGAGTAATAGCCATTTGCATCATAGTATTACGAGTAGCAGGATCTTGAACAGCATTAGATAAACCTTCAACAACCGTTATAATAGCTTGACCCCTAGTATTGTTATTTTGATGTTGATCTTCCCGAACAAAATCAAGTACATTAACAACTGTAGGAGTTCCATTAATCTCTAACGGACCCGCAGATTTAACAATTGCATCAGCAGCTTCCACATTAACCAATACAACAGCATCTAATTTAACACTTTTATTATATTCAACAATTTCTTTAACATTTTGAACACCTTCATCTGTGTCATTATACCACAATGCATCATGGAGCAACATTTTTCCACCATTATCTCTAGCACCCGTATTAAGAGCTTCAGTAGGCTCGTTTTTAGTAGGATGTCTCATACCATGAGGATAAATTGGAGTATAATGTGAAACTGAACCATTTTCCAATGTAATAATATAAGCCATATCAACAGCACCCATTCCAGGACGCTCCTCAGTTTGATCCACTGCACAAACTAATATTTTCTTTTCACCTTGAGTTAAATCCCCACCATGGTCAAAAAACATTTGTCCAGCAATAACTACTAAAATTAAAGCGATTATAGAAATTAAAATCGCTATTAATAGTTTATTTCTTCTCTTCATAAAAAAATCACTTAAGTTAATTTGATTAAATAATCAAATTATAATTTTAAACTTCATTTAATATAAATTTAAGTTTTTTAAAATTATATTTAATGATTAATTCTAAATTTAAAAAAAAGTAAGAAATAACCTTAAAATTAAAAGTATATTCTAAGGTTACCTTGGAAATATTGAGAGGATGCAGCTCCTGCCATTTTAATTAATTTCATCGGATTATGTGTTGCATTAATTAGTGCATCAGCAAAAGATAAAACAGCATCTCCCCTACTTGCACCTTGGACTTGATCTTCACGTATAAGATCTATACCTGAAGCATTTACTACTTGACCATTATATTCTAATGGTGAAGCCGCTTGTATAATTGCATCTAAAGCTTTTGTATTTATTAAAATTACCGGACCAACTGATTGATTTGTATTATATTCAACTATTTCTTTTGCATATTGGGCTCCTTGTTTTGTATCATTATTCCATAATGAATCATGTAATAATAATTGACTTCCCGCCCCTTCTGCTTGCGCCTCGGCAGGTTCAGATGCAGTAGGATGAACCATTCCAGATGGATAAATTGGAGTATTATTTCCTCCAGTTGTACTTATTAAATATGCCATATCAACAGCACCCATTCCAGGCCTGTTTTCAGATTCATCAACAGCACATACTAAAATATTGGATCCACTACTGTCTCCTAAGAAAATTCCATTAAAGACAAAGAATATTAATCCAAATAATATTATTATGAGTAATAGGATTGCTATCTTCTTTTGAGTTCCCATTTTTGAATCATCTTCCATTAAATTTTTATTAAAAATTATAATTATTAACTTTTATAATTATCAAACTATTAATAGTTATGTAAAATATATATTCCAATTGTAAAATATAGATTACATACTATATAAATATAACCCAACAAAGAAACCTTAAAAAAAATAAATATAAAATAAAAGATAAACAAAAAGAATAACATGATAAACATAATAATAGGTGAAGGACTAAACAAAAACACCTTAAAAGCAACAAAAGAATTTGAAAAAAACCCAAACATAAATATAAAAACAGTGAAAACCAACCAAGAACTCTTAAAAGCAATAAAAAACCCAAATATAAATGCTGTAATAAGAGGATCACTACCCGCAAAAAATATAATACAAAATATAAAAAAAACACATACTAATACAAAAATAAACCGCTCCACAATAATAAATGGAGAAAAAAATAAATTTTTATTAACTCCTGTAGGAATAGATGAAGGAACAACATTAAAAAACAAAAAAGAACTAATAAAACAAAATATAGAATTCCTAGAAAACTTGGAAAAAACACCAAAAATAGCAATACTTGCAAAAGGACGAAAAGACGATGAAAACAGAAGCCAAATTATAGATCAAAGTTTAAAAGAATCAGAAAAATTAACAAAAGAAATCCAAAAAGAATATCCTCAATATCAAATCACCAATTATTACATACTAATAGAAAAAGCAATACAAGAAAAAAATAATATAATAATATGCCCAGATGGAATAATAGGTAATATAATATTTAGAACACTTGTATTAATGAACAAATGGCCAAGTATGGGTGCAATAACATTAGGAATACCCGAAATATATATAGACACAAGTAGAGATCAAAGCACTGAAACTTATATAAGAAGTATTAAATTAGCATACTACCTATCAAAAAAATCACAAGATATAAAATAAAAAAACAAGATATATAATAAAAACAAATAAATAATTAGATTAAATAAATTAAAAGGAAAACAAAAATATGGTATTTCAATTTATCTACGACATTTATGAATGGTATTTAACCAAACATTTAACACCAGAAAATATGCCTTACCACATAGCTATAATCATGGATGGAAACCGTAGATACTCTAAACTTCAAGACAATATGGATGTTACAAAAGGGCACGAAAGAGGAGTAAACACATTAGAAAAAGTCTTAGATTGGAGCATAGATCTTGGAATAAAAGTTGTAACAGTTTATGCATTTTCAACAGAAAACTTTAACCGACCAAAAGAAGAAGTGGATGGATTAATGAACCTATTTGAGATAAATTTCAAAAAATTAGTTACTCATAAAAAAATCCACAAAAATAAAGTTAGAGTAAAAGCAGTTGGAAGACTAGAATTACTACCATCAAATGTTAGAGAAGCTATTAATGAAGCAGAAGAAGCAACAAAAAATTACCATGACAGCCAACTTAACTTAGCAATAGGTTATGATGGAAGACAAGAAATAGTAGATGCAATCAAAAAAATTGTAGATGAAGTTGAAAATGGAAAAATAAATAAAGAAAATATAACCGAAGATTTAGTAAGTAAAAACTTATATACTGAAGGATTAAGTGATCCTAACCTTATAATACGAACAAGTGGAGAAGAACGATTAAGTGGATTTTTATTATGGCAATCAAGTTATAGTGAATTATATTTCTGTGATAGTTTATGGCCAGAATTACGTAAAACAGATTTTTTAAGAGCATTACGAGATTACCAAGAAAGAGATAGAAGATTTGGAGCATGAAAATATATGATAGATACACATTGCCATATAGACTTCCCAGAATATGATAAAGACAGAGACCAAGTAATAAAAAGAGCAAAAAACACATTAGATGCAGTAGTATTAAGTGGAACAAACTATGAAGCAAATATAGGTGCATTGAAATATGCCAAAGAAGAAAAAGGTTTCATATACCCAAGCTTAGGCTTCCACCCTGTAACTTCACAAAATGCAACAATAGAAGAAAGAAAATCAGTACAAAAACATATAATAGAAAACAAAAAAAACATATCTGCAATAGGCGAAGTAGGAATGGATTATTTTTTTGTAAAAGATAAAGCATTAAGACAAAAACAAAAAGAAATATTTTTAAGTTTCATTGAAATCGCAAACCAAGAACAAATCCCTTTACTGATGCATGTAAGAGATGCTGATAAAAAAGCATTAAACATAATATTAGATTATGAAGATATTCCATATGTAATCTTTCACTGTTACAGTGGAAGTTTAAAAACAGCAAGAAGGATTATGGAACATGAAAACTATTTTATGAGTTTCTCCACTATGGTTTGTTATAGTAAACAACACCAAGATTTAGCTAGCCAAATACCTATAGATCACATGCTTACTGAAACAGATAGTCCTTATTTAGCAATGACAAAAGAAGAGAGAAATGAACCATCCAATGTAAAATTAGCTGTTAAAAAAATTGCAGAACTTCAAAATATAGACATAGAAAATGTTGATAAAGTAACAACAAATAATGCAAAAAAAGTTTTTAAAATAAAGTAAAATTAAAAAAAGTTTTTTACCAAATAAATTAAAACAAGATCCCCATCTAAGATATAAGATTCCTTAAAACTTAATTTAACAGCATCATTCATTTTATCAAAACCTTCACCATCAACTAAAGTTTTAGCAAATTTACCTCCAGCAATCATTGGAGCAACACAAACTCTAATTTCATCAATTAAACCTTCATTAAACATGCTGAAATTTAAGGTAGCTCCTCCTTCAAGCATTAAACTATTAACCCCTATGTTTTTAAGATAATCCATTAATTCCATTAAATTAACTTCACCTTTTTCTCCATTTGTAACTAAAACATCTACTTTATCCGAAAGATTATTAATTTTAAAAGGATCAGCATTATTTCCAACAGCTATAATAGTTTTAGCATCAGCATTTAATATACGAGAATTTAAAGGAGTTCTAGCTTTACTATCAACAATAACTCGTATAGGATTATCTTCCTTTTTAGCAGGTACTTTATGGACAGTTAAACGTGGATCATCAACTAGAACTGTTCCAATCCCCACCATTATAGCATCCATATCACTACGTAACTTATGCACCCTTTCTAAATCTTTTTCTCCAGAAATTTCAGAACTACCTGTTTTTGTAGCAATTTTACCATCAAGAGTCATTGCAGCACTTAATATAACATAAGGTTTCATATAATATCTCCTTAAAAATAAGATTTACATTAAAATTTTTATATACTTTTAAAATAAGTTTATAATTACTACTTAATTAAAATTTACCTACTCTTAAAAAATGAAACTTTTTTTTACAATAATTATTATAGTTAATAAATGTGAATAATTTAAAAAAGGATGGATAATTATGGAAGATAGATATGAAAAAGGAATGAATGTTTTAAGAGAAATTAATAAAGAAAATATAGAAAATTTATTTGAAGATTTAGAAGATATTGCCCCAGATCTTGGAAGATTTGTAGTAGAATTTCCATATTCAGAAATATACACCCGTAAAGAAGTTGATTTAAAAACTAGAGAATTATGCACTGTAGCTGCGATAACTGCATTAGGCCATGCACAAAAAGAATTATATGATCATGTCCATGCTGCTTTAAAAGTAGGTAATAGTCCCAAAGAGATTGTTGAAATTATAATGCAAATGAGTGCTTATGCAGGATTTCCTGCAGCAATAAATGGTATGATGACTGCAAAAAAAGTATTTAAAGAATTAGATTTATTACCAATTAAAAAAGAAGAATAAATCAAAACAAAAGTGGAGAGGATATAATCATCACCCCCCCCTCTTATTTTTTATAAAAATATATTTAAACTGCTCTTTTTATCTGAAACCCAATAAAAGTCCGCCTTGATATATTACAAATGAAATAATATATGCAACTACTAATGTTACACACATACTAAATAATGGCCATTTCCAACTATGAGTTTCATTTTTCATTGTTGCAAATGTTGCTAAACATGGAGTGTATAATAGTACAAATACTAAAAATGAAAATGCAGATAATGGAGTGAAAACAGATTGTAAAGCAGATATTACACCAATAGTACCTGATGCTCCAAATAAAGAAGTAAAAGTACTAACAATAACTTCTTTAGAAAATACTCCAAATATTAAAGCAATAGATGGTTGCCATTGACCAAAACCTAAAGGTCCAAAAATTGGAGCAATAAATGTACCTATTTGTCCAGTTAAACTAGCTTTAGCACCATAACTAACACCTACAGGCAAACTACTGAAAATCCAAATAACAATAGATAATACAAAAATAACAGTTCCTGCATTTTTAAGGAATACGACAATTCTTTCCCAAGTATGTATAAGAACTCCTTTAAGTGAAGGTAACTTATAAGATGGAAGTTCCATTACAAATGGAGTAGATAAACCTTTAAATAAAGTTCTCTTAAATATTAACGCTACAATAATGGCTACAATAATTCCTATTACATACAATGCAAATATAATTAAACCTTGATAAGCTGCAAAAAATGCAGCTGTTAATAATGCATAAACAGGCAATCTAGCACTACAACTCATAAAAGGAATAATAAGCATTGTAGTTAAACGATCTTTATCATTATCCAATGTACGTGTTGCCATTACACCAGGAACACAACATCCAAAACCTAAAACCATAGGGATAAATGATTTACCATGCAAACCTACAAGTTTATGCATAACACGATCCATTACAAAAGCTGCACGTGACAAATATCCTGAATCTTCCAATAAAGATAAAACTAAAAATAATATAAATAGTAATGGTAAAAATACAAGTACTCCACCAACCCCTCCAATTATTCCATCAACTAAAAAACTAGATAAAAATGTATGACCTAATACAACATATATTTCTGCCCCTAAAATGTTAAATCCATATTGAATTAAATTTTGTAATGGTGATGAAAGGGTGAAAGTTAATTCAAATGCTGCAAACATTATTCCTAGAAATATAGGAATACCAAGTATCTTATTTGTCACTACTTTATCTATCTTATCAGATGTTGTAGGTTTTTCTACAGCAGGTTTATCAACTGCTTCTTTTACTAACCCATCAATAAAACCATAACGAGCATTAGCTAAAACTTCTTCAGAATTTTCATTAAAAACATCTTGCAAATGCTTTTTAACTTTTTTAGATGCTCTAAGAATTTCTGCTGCATTTTTTGAATTTTGCACTCTTCCCGTAATAGCTTCATCATTTTCTAATAATTTTATAGCAACCCACTTTGGCGGAATATCTGCTAATTTTGGAACTTTTTCAACTTCATTCACGATATCTTGGATATGATCTTTTAATTCATAACCATAAACTAATTTATCACTTGAATTTATCGGATTTTTACAGGTTTCAATTACTTTATCTAATAAATTTTCTATACCTACTTCATCTGTTGCTTCTATTTCAACAACTGGAACACCAAGTAATTCAGATAATTTTTTTGAATCAATTTCATATTCTTTTTTTCGGGCAAATTTATTCATGTTTAAAGCTATTACAAGATTTGCTTCAAGTTCCATTAACTGTAATGTTAAATACATATTTCTCTCAAAATTAGATGCATCTATTACATTAATAATTAAATCACTTGATTCATCTACAATATAGTCAATAGATACTTTTTCTTCTAATGTTTTAGCACTTAAATTATAGTTTCCAGGAAGATCCACAATTTCTAATTCTATTTTTTCTCCATTATGGATTATAATATCCGTTCCTTCACTTTTTTCCACTGTTTTTCCAGGCCAATTACCAACATGTTGATGCATACCAGTTAAGTAATTAAATACTGTGCTTTTACCAACATTAGGGTTTCCTGCAAGACCAATTCGTAGGGTTTTCATTTTAATATTTTTCCTTAGTTTATTTTATGTCTATGATAAGTGGTGAATAATTATAAAAGAAATATTTTTTATTAAAAAAAAACTTTTATTTAAAAAAATTGTCTTTAACTATTTCAAAAAAATTAGTATTTAAAATTTTAAAAAAAGTTATTTCTCTTCAGATAAGTCAACTACTATATCTTCAGCTTCTTCTTTTCTGAGGGCTATATCATATCCTTTAACTTTCACTTTTAAAGGATCACCTAAAGGTGCAATTTCTTCTAATTTTATTTCTGCCCCTTTTACAAACCCCATACTCATTAAATGACGTTTTAATTCTTTATGAGATTCATCAACATGCCCATGACTTCCATGATTACGGAATGATATTATTTTGCCATGTTGTCCCTCTTTTAATTCATTTAATTTTTTACAATTTGGAGGATATTGAATTTTATTTTGACCATGACAATGTTCTTCATTTACATGCTCCTGTTGATGTCTTTTATGATTTTTAAAATGTCTATGAGACACTTATTTCACCCTTATTTTTTTAATAAAAAAACAAAGTTTAGGTAATCCTAAACTTAATTATATATTATTCTATTAAAACTGATATATATAATTTTACATCAAAACCTTAAAACATGTTTAAACTTTAAAAAAAAGGATTAATAAACAATAAAAAAAATTTAAATTAACATTTTTTATGATCTAAATTTTCAGCAATACACATTTTACATACAGCATTTGGTGAATCTTCTTGAGCATCTTTTACAGGACAAAGATACTTCCCATCTTCTTCAATAACATATAAATTTCCAGGAAAAGGAGAACCTACAGGATGAATAGGTTCTCCAAGGATAAAAGTAGTATAAAAACTGATTAAAGCATAGATAAGTGGAAATTTATCATTTTCATCCCGTGAACCAGAATCCTCGCCATATTGAAATTTAAATAAACCTATAGCTTCATTAAACATAAATTTATCAATTAAACCAACATACTCATTTTTATCAGACTCAATATCATTTACTCTAAAAATAAAAGATTTAATATAAAGAGATTCAAATTTTTCTGCATATTCTTTTTGAATATAAACATTCTCTTCTTTCATTTTAGAACAAGCAAGCATCTGATCATACATACCAATAGTTTTAGCATAGTCTTTTAAAATGTCTAAAACATTATTTTTACTTACTTTAGACTGCTTACTTAATTTAATTAAATCTTTAAACATATCCATAAAATAATCTCCTTACTTAATAATAATTAATATCAAAGTAAATAAATATGTTTTTATTTAAATATAAAAAATTAAAAATCAATTACAAAATTAGTTTAAAAGAACAAAGGAATATATATTTACAAACATAAAATATTATTAAAAAAAATTAGATTAAAATAATTAAAGGAGAAATAAATTTTGAATAGTAGCCAAGCAATATATGAAGGAATAAAAGAGGCTGGAATCAATTTTATTGTAAGTGTACCATGTGTCAATTTACAAAACTTATTCAACTTAATAAAAAAAGATGAAGAAATTACATACATACCTGTACCCAGAGAAGAAGAAGGAATAGGAATACTCACAGGAGCTTACTTAGCTGGAAAAAAACCATGTATCTTAATGCAAAATAGTGGACTTGGAAATAGTGTAAATGCACTAGCATCATTATGCCAATTATACAAAATCCCCTTATTAATGATAATGAGTCATAGAGGAACAAAAGGAGAACCAGTAATAGGTCAAGTTCCCATGGGAAAAGCAACACCAAAAATTTTAGAATCATTAAACATTCCATATTATAAACCAAAAACACCTGAAAATGCAAAAGAAACTGTAAAAAAATCATGGATTAAAGCAGAAAAAGAAAAAACACAAGTTGCAATCCTTTTTGAAATTAGTTACTGGAAAGGAGATAATTAAAAATGATTAGATACAATGCAATCCAGGAAATAATGAATCATATAACTAATGAATTAATAATTTGTAACATAGGATTCCCATGTAAAGAATTATACCAAATAAAAGATAGAGAAGAAAACTTTTACATGTTAGGTTCTATGGGATTATGTTCCAGTATAGGATTAGGAATAGCATTATCCAATCCAAATAAGAAAGTTATTAGTATAGATGGAGATGGATCCATTTTAATGAATTTAGCCACACTTGTTACAATAAAAAACCAAAATCCAAAAAATTATATTTTAATAATTCTAGACAATGGGGCTTACGGTTCAACAGGAAACCAAGAAACATATGCAAAAAATACAGATCTTTTAAAAATAATAAAAAGTATCGGATACAAATATGCTTATGAATATGAAAAAATAGATTTCAAAAAATTATTAGAAAAAGATTACACAGAACCGGTAATAATTAGATATAAAATAGAACCTGGAAATTCAAAATCTCCAGTAATTCCATTATCTCCTGAGGAAATAAAAAATAGATTTATGGAAAAAATTTAATTATACTTTCCCCACTGTATCACCACGTAAACCTCTTCGAATAGATTCAACAGATGTAATATCAGTAGTTGAAATATTCCCTAGATTTACATTTTGACCAATATTTAAAACCAAATTAACTTGTTGATTTTTATTAGGAGCTTCCCAAAGAATGTTATTAACATCAATTTTATCAATAATCGCATTAACAACATCTAACTTAACTTCTCCAGTATCATCATAAATACCAATACTTTTACCGCTTTCACGACCTTCCATAATAACTAAATCTGAACCAGCATTTATTTCTTCTTTAATTGCATCAATACGTTCATCTAAAGATATGCTTTTATCTTTAGTAATATTCTTTTTACCTACTTCACTTAAAACAAAAAATCCATTATTTTTAGCTTCTTTAATAAAACTTAATTTATCATCTTCACCCATATCAATTGAACCATTACTAATTTCAATTGCATCAAAACCAATACTTTTAGATTCCTCAAAAACTTCATCAATTTTATTATTTAAACAAGCTAATTCAAATAAAGTCCCCCCTGTAAAAGTTTTTATGTTAAAAGATTGATACATTTTAACTTTATCCTTTATTAAATCTTTATCATGAAGAATAGATGTTCCCCAACCAAATTTTAACAAATCAACATATTCTCCAGAAATTTCCATAAGACTTTCTGCATTTTTTAACCCTAAACCTTTATCTAAAACCATAGTTAGACCAGAATCTCTTGGTTTACTAATTCTATCAGGTAATAAAAATTCAAATGATTTCATTTTCTCACACAACCTTTAATATTTATAACTTAAATTCATTTTTCAAGATTTTATCTTTTAATTCTAAAGCTAAATCTTTAGCTCGTTTTCTATCAGATTCACGACAAACAATAGGAATTTCAACATTATTCGAATTAATTTCTGTTTTAATACTTCCTAAATTGATTTTAAATGCTCGATTTTTACAAACATTATGACATACTCCACAACCAAAACAATACTCTAAATTTATTTTTTTATTTTTAAAAGCATTAGTTGGACAGTATTTTTTTACATCACATTCATCACAATTTAAACATTCATCTTTATTAAAAATAGGTCTTTCATCATTACCTTCAACCCAAGCTTTACTATAATCAATTTGAGCTAAAGGTAAATGTCGCCCTTTAATATGAGATATTGATAATGGAATATCTTTGTCTAACAAGAAAGTATTGTTAAATATTTTTTCATCAAGAATTGGTATTGGAATTGCTACTGAATCAAATACTTCAGGACCTTCTGAAGTTTTAAATCCTCCTAAATATTTTTCACCCATATCTTTCATATTAGCTGCTAACATGAGATTAGGTTTATCTTTAGAACTTCTAGTCCCATTACCTAATATTAATCCTTCTGCCCCATTTAATAATATTTTACATCCACTTTTGATAACATTTTGCTGCGGATCATTTTGTAATGGGTTAATATCTCCACAACCACTAAATGTGTATTCTTTTAAATTTCCTTTCATAGCAGGTTGGGCAAAAATACTTGTTATACCATCTTCGTTATCAGGATTAGTGAAAGAATTATAATTTTTAAATGCATTACGTGTTCCAATCATTTCAGCAGTTGGCATATCATCAAGTGTTACTTTTTTAGTAAAAAATTCTCCATTTTCAGATTCAACTTCAACATTAATTTCCTTACCCATAACTAAATCTTTAAATAAAAATCCGCCACCATATTCGGGATTAGTTTTACTATGTTCAGTACCATAAATTATTAAATCAACTGAACCTAACCATTCATTTGGACAAGGACCCACATGACCTTCAACACCATTAAGTAATATTTTTTTAGCTTTTTTAAATGAACCCCCATCAGCAATAGGAATATGTAAAATAGCAGCAGTTCCACTCATAATTCCACAGGTTCCAGTTGTTACAACATCAACATCATCAAATGAAATCTCATCAGAATTTTTAATTTTACTTTTTAGCTCATCGGCTGTTAAAATTTTTGCTTCACCATTAACAATTTTCTCATTAATTTCTTCTTTAGTCCTATTTTTCATCCCAAAAACCTTCATTATATCTAAATTTTATTCTAAAGATCTGATTTTATTATCAAAATCTTTAAATTTATCAGCTAAACCTCTGAAATAAGGAATATAAACTCTTGCAAATTGTAATCTTTCAGGATCCATATTATTAGCAATTATATCATTTTGAATAGTATGCATCTTTCTTTCAACTTCAGAATACATTAAATCTCCTGGATATTCCCCAATAAATATTCCATCTGCCCCATTTTTCAAGGCATAAATAATATGTTTAGACATTACTCTATTTACACTATGAACCTTAATTATGCGAATACTTTCAGGATATTCAACTCTATTAACTCCAATATTATCTGCTGCAGTATAACCAATATTATCTAAAAATACAAGAATACATTTTTCATTTGAAGGTTTATTCTTAAGCATACCATAAATTGTTGCGAAAATCTTCTCATCAACATCCCCATTAACTCTTATGGATTTTCTTTTACATACTGTTAAACATTTTCCACAACCAGAACAACACATAGGATCAATGTATAATTCATCATCTACAATACTCATAGCTTTATATTTACACATGTTTATACAATCACCACAAAGATTACAAGCTTCATTATCGATTTCAGCAATAAATGGTTCAACTTCAATTCCATCATGCATTATTTCAGATACTTTGCTTGCTGCAGCATTAGCTTGCATAATACTTTCAGTGATATCTTTTGGATCTTGAGCAGTTCCACAAACATATACTCCTTTTACATCTGTTGTTACAGGTTTGATTTTAGGATGTGACTCTTTTATGAACATATCTTCAGTTAAACCAACATTTAATAATTTAGCCATATCTTTTGTTCCTTGAGACGGTTCAATTGCCGTGGACAATACTACTAAATCGGCTTCTACTTCTTTAACCTTTTTCTGTAAAGTATCTTCAACACGTATAATTAAATTATCACCACTTTTAACTACTTCACCAGGACGTCCTCTTATTAAACGTATCCCAGATTGTTGAGAATGTTTATAATACTTTTCATACATTCCAGGTGTTCGTATATCTGTATAACAAATCACTATATCTGTATCAGGATATTTATGTTTTATAATATTTGCATTTTTTAAAGCAACCATACAACAAACTTTACTACAATATTTATGTGCTCCTGGTTTATCATCTCTTGAACCTACACATTGTATCATTACAACACGTTTAGGGATCTCATTATTACTTGGTTTTAGAAGTTTACCCCTAGTAGGCCCATTAACCCCCATTATTCGACCTAATTCACTTTGAGTGATAACATCTTCATTACGAGAATAACTATATTCTGGTCTTTTATTTGGATCAAATAATTCATGACCTGTAGCTATAACCACTGATCCTACAGTAATAGGTAAATTTTCCACTTCACCATCTAAATAAATAGCATCCATTTTACACTTTTTAACACAGGCTCCACACTTTTTACAATTATCCATATCAATAGTATATGTGTCAGGATATGCTTGAGAATATGGTTTATAAATAGCTTTACGTGAAGATAAGCATTCATTAAATTCATCAGGTACTTGAACAGGACAAACTTCAGCACATTCTCCACAGCTTATACACTTATTATTATCAACATAACGAGGATTATTTTCTAGAACTATATTAAAAGTACCTGCACGTCTATTAATACTTTTTACATGAGTATTAGTTAAAATATTAACATTATCATTCTCAACTACACTTTTTATTACAGGATTCAATAGACATAAACCACATTCTTCAGCAATTTTAACTGGAGAAAATACTTTACCAATTCCAGCCATATGCCCCCCTATACTAGGTTTATCTTCAATTAAATAAACTTCATAACCTTGACGAGCTAAACTTGTAGCAGCAGATATTCCACTAATTCCAGCACCAATTACTGCAACACTATCTGGTGTTTGGCAAAGAATAGGATCTACAGGATGAGATTGTTTTACTTTCTCAATACTTGCATTAACCAAACTAACAGCTTTATCAGTAAGTTTAGTTTTAGAAGAATGAACCCAACTACATTGTTCACGTAAATTGACCATATCCATTAAATAAGGATTTAATGGTTTAATATAATCTTGAAAAGTTTTTTCATGAGAAATTGGAGAACATGCCACAATAACTACACGATCCAAATGTTTAGTAATAATATTATCACGTATAATCTTCCTACCATTTAAACTACAAAGATTAGTGTAAACTTCAATAACATTAGCATCAATCTCATCTATTAAACGATTAATATCAACTTTATCAGAAATATTACCCCCACATTTACAAATAAAAACTCCTATCCGTAAATCAGAATTACTACTATGATTTAATGATTCCACAACCATTATTCTACCTCCCGAGGAATTTCTTCAAAATTTTTAAGAACCTGATTTAAATTTACACTATGAGTTTGTATACCTGCAACAGTATAAGGATCAGCACCCATAGATAAAGCTATAAGTTGACTAATATTCATATGATAAATACCAATTTTTTCCCCAATTTGTTTTTCTATAACGGGTTGATAACGATCATATTGAATTTGACAATTTGGACACATATGTAGTAAAATGTCCACACCCTCATCTTTTAAGGATAATAATTTTTCTTTAGTTACTTCTAAAGAATAATCCCTATTTACAAATCTTTGGCGAAACCCATTCCCACAAGTTAATCTTTTATGATCATACCATTTTAGAGTATCAATCCCACAGGTTTTAGCTAGTTCATCTAGTAACATTGGATTTCTAACTCCATCAATTGTATCTTCATATTGAACTTTGCAATAATGACACGCATGGTGAGTTGCAACTTTTAATCCTTTTAATTGATATTTTAACAGCTTATTAATTTTTTCTCGATTATTATAAAATATTTCAACAACATGAAAAATATTATCCCTAGAATCCATATCGCCTTCAGAGTAAGTTTTATCATTTAAACCAGATTTAATAAATATTTCATTTACATGATTTCTTACTTCTTTATTATTATTTAATAAATCTGCAGATTTTTTATTAATAGCATAACATGTAGAACACATCATAGCTAAATTTCCATGATTTAAAGACTTTGCTAAATTAAAATTACGTGCTGCAACTACAGTAGTATCTAATTCATCAAAAACATCACTATAGTGCCCTAATCCAGTGCAACAAGTTTGTTCAGGAGATATTATATAGTCAATGCCTAACTTATCAAATATGTATTTAGTTGATGATTCAATACCTGGATATTCTACATTTACCATACATGATTTAAAAAGTAAAAATTTTCCATTAGGAATAGATTTCATTTAATCATCACCCTTTTTGATTTTTTTTAGGCGTTTATCAAATCCTGAATTCATAAGTAATAAATTTATTTCTTTTACTGTCTTTTTTGGAGGATTTAATTTTCCTAAACCTAATTTTTCGCGTATTGGAATTAAATTTTTTTTAAAATCCACCCATTCAGGACCAAAATCTTTAGCTAAATCTTTTACGAAATTTTTAGGAATACCACCCATAGCCTGATTTATAAAGACTTCACCATAATTGTAGAAGGGTTTTAATTTTTTATTAGTTTTCCCTTCATCAAAGGCTATTTGTTTTAATACTTGATTAACTTCACATGCACTATTACCTACTGGACAAATACTGTGGCAGGTATAGCAATAAAAACAATTCCATAAGTTTTCATCTTCTAATACTGTTTCATCACCTTCTAAAACTCGTTCGATCATGTTTCTAGGGTTATACTCACTATGTCTAGCTGCTGGACAAACACTAGTACACATACCACATTGAACACATCTTAATAATCCAATATCTTTTGAGGATTTGGGATTATGAATTATTTTTTCGGCAAGTTCTAAAGGGTTTTCATTTATTTTTTCTTTACTCATACCTTTACATCCAATTTTTTTAAAAAATGTTTAAATTTATTTAATCTTAATTAATATTTTATTATAAAAATATAATATATAAGGTTTTTCATTATTATATAAAAATACCCCTAATTTAGTTCAATTTATAAAATAAAAATTATACATAATTTAATAAAATGATAAAATAATTAATCAACATTAAATTTTTATTAGTTCATAAAACAAAAAATTTAAATAAAAAAAGTAAATAAAAAAATATAAAAATTTAAATAAAGACATAAAAACAATCCAAATAGGAAAATTAACATTAAAAAACTATAAAACAAAAAAAGAATTAAAATTAAATAAAAAAAGATAAAATAAAAAAGATAAGAATAGAACTAATAAGCTTACATCTAAAAAATCAATTTTCAAGAAATAAAAGAAATCAGTCAATTTCCTCAAAATTATTAATTTCCAAAGAAGGATTAAGCTTAACAATTTCAGGTAAATTCCCAATAGTACCAACAGTATCATTAACAATGATTAAAGCAGATTTAAAATAGTTATTTAAATTATCAGCAAATTCTAAACCATTATTAACAGAGGTTTCATCATCTACCCCCAAAACATGATTACCAATACTAGTTGCTAAAGCATCAGCAAATAAAGTATCATCAGCAATAACAGTTACAACATCAGACTTACCCAAACTTGTAGAAAAACCAACAGTGGCAGACGAAGAGCAAATTCCTAATTTTTCACCAGCTAAAAACTTAAAACCTAATTTACCTGATAACGAAGATTTACCTGCATAAATTCCACAAATAAAATCTTTATCTGTAACAAAACTAATATCCCCACCATTATCAACAATTGAATATTTACTACCACAACTTATTAAGTAATCTCTAGAAAATTCAGCAATAGTTCCAGCCAAACAAGCAGTAGGTCCAACACCAGCAACTGAACTTGCATCACACATCCTTTTAATAATATTCGGAGCACTATCATCTACAATAACTGGCTCGAAACTACCGCTAAAAATAGGATGACGCTTCATATAATCTTTAATAGTACTTCGGATATTAAAAATATAATCATTTAAATTATGAAATGAAATATCTGTTACTAAGTTAATTTTAGTTTCTTCAACACTTAGTTTAGATTTAAAAGTATTAGAATTCATAAAAAAAAGTAAAAAAATAGTTTATCTTAATCTTCTATTTAAAATTTTATGAGGATTATCAATCAAAGCTTTCATAGCTTGAGAATCAGACAAACCAGCACCAAGAGCAATACGATAAGCCTGTTTAAAGCTAATTAAATCATCAGGATCATGACAATCTGTATCGATTACAAGATCTGCACCAATTTCAGTTGCAATTTTAGCTACATGACCATTAGCTAAACAATGTCCTTTACGAGCTGTAATTTCTAAAGCTATATCATTTTCTTTAGCAAGAATAACTTCTTCTTTATTAATTAAACCTGGATGTGCTAATATATCTATATCTGATTGAACAGCAGCATGATTTGTCCCTTCTATTACAGGTTCTGCCAAAGTTTCACCATGAACAACAACAATTTTTGCACCTAATTCTCTACAACGTATAGACAATTCACCAATTGATTCAGCAGGAACATGAGTTATTTCCGCACCTAAAACCACATTTATATCCCATTTACTATTAACATCATCAATTGCACCCATTAGCTCAGGTAAATTTTCTACATTAGAATAGTCAACATGATCAGTAATCGCTATTGTTTCATGCCCTAAAACATCTGCTCTTCTAGCTAATTCACTAGGTAATAATTCACCATCACTAAATAAACTGTGCATATGCAAATCAATTCTTTTATATGCCAAATCAATAATCTCCTTCAAAATTAATAGTTATAATTAAATATTATCTTTGTTATATTTTTATATATTATATTAAATATTTAAGGGTTCATATTTTAAAAAAATCTTTAGTGATAAAAATGAAAAAAGTTAATGTATTTGTACCTTCACATATAACAGGATTTTTTAGTATACAAGAAGCAACAACACCTTTACAAACCGGATCTAAAGGTGCAGGAATATTATTAAATCGAGGAGTAACAACTTCTATTCAGAAAAATCCAAATAATGAGGAAACTAATATAAGTATTAATGCTGATTCTAATCCAGAAAAAGAAGCAATAATCCGTAAAACAATAGAATTAATGAAAAGTGAATTCAACTTTAAAGATAATTTCACAATTAATCAAAACATTAATGTTCCTGTCGGTTGTGGATTTGGAACAAGTGGAGCTTCTGCATTGAGTACTAGTTTAGCACTTACTAAATTACTCAAACTTCCAATATCCCCAATTAAAGCAGGACAATATGCACATCTTGTTGAAGTAAGTCTTGGAACTGGTCTTGGTGATGTATTAGCTGAAATGGAAAAAGGTTTAGTATTCAGAATAAAACCTGGAGCCCCCGGTTACGGAGAGTGTGAAGTTATAAATACAGATAACGAATTATACATTATAACAAAATCTTTAGGCAGTATAAAAACAAAAAACATTATAACAAACAGTAAACAAAAAGAAAAAATTACTAAAATAGGTTCCAATATGGAGGAAAAATTCTTAAAACTTCCAAGCATTAGAACATTCTTAAAATATTCTTATCAATTTTCTGAAGAAACAGAATTACTGAATCCTAAAGTAAAAAAGATAATAGAAGATTTAAATACTAAAACATTTGGTGCAAGTATGGCAATGTTAGGAAATACCGCTTTTGCAATAACTGACGATATATCTGAAATAGATCCAGAAGAATATACCATATCTAAGTTATATAATGATGGAATAAAATATTTAGAAAAAGGAAAAGTTGTTAATGATCAAAATTACTTATAAAATGAAGTCATACCGAGAAAACCTAAAAGATATTATACAACCAGATGATACTATTATTGAATTAGGATGTCACGTGGGAAAATCAAGCCAATTTATGTTAAATAGAATCCCTAATGGGAATTTAATTGCATTAGATAATAGTCCAGAAGCTAAATCTAAAATGGATAAGTTATCATTTGAATATAAAAATTTAAGTTTTTTAAATAGTGATGTTCGTTTACATGAAAGTTTAAAAAAAGTTAAAGAAAAAATAGATAAATGTGATATTTTAAGTGTTGATCTTGGAGGAGGTTATCACCCAGATACAACATTTAAAGTTTATTATATTTGGTCTTCCACATTTAAACCTAGAGATAGTATTATACGAAATAGAGGTTTAATTGATTTTATAAATACTGCTACCAGTAATGAGGATATGCATTCTGAAAACGGCTTCCTTGATAGTTGTGGAGATATGGGAATTCCCCCACAAATTAAAGAGTTTAAATTGTGGAGTGAAAAAATTTAACTTAATAAAAATTATTCATTTAATTTAAATACTTTTAAATCTTCATAAATTGGACCTTTAGAAGTTAATGTACTCTTTTTTAAATGTAAATTTTTCACTTTCATTTCACCAATTAAAACTTCATTATTTTCTTTTAACACTTTTTGAACTTGTTTTTTATTTTTAGGATTTTTCATGCGCCCAATAGTTAAATGACTAATATAATTTTTCTCTTTTTTAAATCCTAATTTATTAAATTCAGTATCTAATTTTTGTTCTAATAATTCTAAATCAGAACTTTCATTTATACCTACCCAGATAACTTTTATATGATTTGAATTTGGAAATGTACCTAATCCTTCTAATCTTATGTTGAATTGTTTGAAATTTTTAATTACTTTATTTGTTGCAATCTCTATTTTTTTCAAAATGTCTTCTGATACATCCCCAAAAAATTTAAGTGTTAAATGTATATTTTCTGTTGATACATACTTTATATTAGTATCTGTTTTTTTAAATTCTTTAATTAAATTATTAATTAATGGTTTTAAATTTGGCTCTATTTCTATTGCTAAAAAACTTCTAACTCCACTCATAAATATCACTTCTAAAAAAAAGATAAAATATAAAATGTTTTTTATATCTATTTTTCAATTATAGTTTCATTTATTGCCATTCCAAAATGTCTCGCATTTTCATCAATAAAAACTTTTACTTTATCCCCCTGGTTTAAATTTGATACACTTACAGCCTCCCCATTATTTGATACTATCCGAATTGTTTCAGCATTTTGTAAAAGGGATTTAATTTTTATATCTTCATATTCTGCTTCTATTAATAGTAAAGGTCTTTTTTCAATTTTACATCTTCCAACAATAGTGGGTCTAGTGGTGCCATCTTTGTTTACAATTAAAACTTCATCTCCAGCTTCTAATTCTGCTAGATATCTTGTTTTGTTTCCAGGGACCATAACATAAGCTTGTACAGGGCCAGCATTAACACGGAATGGTCTTGATGCTACATATTCACTTTCTAATGATTCACTATGAACTAAAAACATTGCTTTACTATAGGAACCTATAAGCATTCCTTCACCTGGAACCATCATGGAAGTTGTATCAATACAAACTCTATCTCCTGTTCCTAAAGGTTTTACATTTGTTATGGTTGCTTCTTTCAAATTATATTTTTCATGTGATAAGTTTTCGATTAAATCAGCAATTTTTTTTATTTGTGCAAAATCTTTAGGTTCAAATATTACCCCATCAGTTCCAATTTCTAAAGTTTCTAAAGCTAGTTTTGCTTCATTTTCATCAGTAACTGCTGCAATAATTTTAACATTTTCAGATTGTAAATCTGCTAGAATATTTTCTAATGGTATGACTGTCCAATCTTTTCCAACTAATATTAAGTAATCTACAGTTTTACCTAATTTTCTAGCTAAATGTTCATGCTCTTTATCAATTATTTCTATATAAGCTGCAACAGACTGTCCTAAGTTTTTATGTTCTTTTGCATCTTGTAAATCTTTGGATTTTTCTAAATTTTTGGATAAAGGTAGAGTGTTGTCTCCTTCACCATTTATTCCAATTAAATATATTTCCGCTTCTGGATTGTTAGAGATTATGTTTGTATTTGCTAATTTTTTGATGTTTTTGATTTCGTCTTCTTTAGCCATTATGTGATTTATTCCAGATTCCAATGAGGTTGTGATTAAATCTTTTTTATCATCCCAATTTTTATTAGGTGACATTATCCATGCGAATTTTTCCATAAAAATTACCTTTATTTAATTATTTATTTTAATAATTCTAATGCGTCATCCACATCCATTTTGTTATGGACTACTTCTGAAATTGCTTTTGTTATTTTTCCAGGGTTTTCTGCTTGGAAAATATTTCTTCCAAATGCTACTCCGGCTCCCCCTACTTCAACTGATTCTTTAGCCATTTGTAATAATTCTCTATCTGTATCAACTTTTGGACCTCCTGCTATTACAACTGGTACTAATGCTCCTTCTACCACTTCTTCAAAACTTGCTGGATCACCGGTGTAATTTGTTTTTACAATGTCCACACCTAATTCACTTCCCACACGTGCTGCATGTTTTACCATGTTTACATCTGTTTCAGATTTGATTTTTTGTCCTCTTGGGTACATCATTGCTAATAATGGTATTCCCCATTGGCTGCAAGTTTCTGATATTTCCCCTAATTCTTTTAACATTTCAGGTTCTTTTTCAGACCCTATATTTACATGTATACTTACTGCATCTGCACCGAGTTGTATTGCTTTTTCTACACTAGTTACTGTTACTTTATTGTTAGGATCTGGACTTAAGCTTGTACTAGCAGATAAATGTATTATTAATCCTAAATCATTTCCATACCCTCTATGTCCTTGTTCTACAATCCCTTTATGCATAAGAACTGCATTTGCTCCTCCACGAGATATTTGTTCTATGGTTTTATCCATATCAACTATTCCTTTTATTGGCCCAGATGATACCCCATGGTCCATTGGAGCTATTACGGTTTTTTTTGTTTTTCTGTCTATTATTCTTTCTAATCGAATTTTTTTACCTATCATGATTAAAACTCCTTAATTGCTGTAAATTTTTAATAAAGTTTACTTATATATAAAATTAATTAATCTTTAAAAGTATATAAATTTAATGTACAAATAAAAACTATAATGTATTTTTTTGTACAATTATTATTGGTTGTTAAAAAAAAGAAAAAGAGTAGCAAAGCTACTCATATAAATTAACAGACTCAGCATTAAAAATTTTAATATCCATATCTTTAGAAAAAGCCTTAATATTAGTATCGAAAGCTTTAAAATGTTTTGAAGTAAGATGTTTATTCAAACCATCCATATCTTCCCATTTTTCAATAAAAAGATAGGTTCCATCTTCAACATCCTTATCGAAATTATATTCAATATTCGCAGCTTCTTTACGGGTTTCTTCAACCAAAGTTAGTGCTTCTTCAATAATTTCCTTATCTTTTCCGTTTACAGGGATTAATTTTGCAAATACGAGTAACATATACTTAACTCCTAAAATATTAAAATACTTTAATTCAATGTATATTAATTAACATTTATAAACTTTTAGTAAAATAGAATAACATCCAAAATTTTTTTAAATAGCACAAATAAAGATAATATAATACAAAAAAGATTCTAAAATAAAAGGGAAAAATACATGAATTATAAAACAATCTTAAATGAAATACAACCTACTACTAAGGAAAAAGAACAAATACATACATTAAGTAACAACTTAATAAAATACTTAAATAGAATATTAAAAGAACAAAATATTAATGCAGAGGCATTACTTGTAGGATCAGTTGCAAAAAATACATTTTTAAGAGGGAAATCTGATATAGATATTTTTATAAATTTCCCCCTCTCAACACCAATGGATCAATTAAAAGAATTAGGGCTTAAATTAGGATATCAATGTAGTGAAGAATTTAATGGAAAAGCAGAAGAACATTACGCATCCCATCCATACCTCACAAGTTGTATTGATGGTTATGATATCGATTTTGTTCCTTGTTATAAAATTAAATCCGCAAAACAATTAAAATCCGCAGTAGATAGAACATTACTCCATACTAAATATATAACTTCTCATTTAAAAGAAGAACAAAAAAGTGAAGTTTTACTTTTAAAAAAATTCATGAGCGAAATAAAAACTTATGGATCTGAATTTAAGGTCGGGGGATTTGCAGGGTATCTTTGTGAGTTACTCATTCTCAAATATGGAACCTTTGAAAAATTATTAGAAAATGCACAAAATTGGAATTATGGGATAATTATAGACCTCGAAGATTATGGGACTGGAAAAAATTTTAATGATCCCCTAATAACAATAGATCCAACTGATGAAAATAGGAATGTTGGAGCAGCATTAAGATTAGAAAAAATGGTAGATTTTATAATCGCTTCACGAAATTTTTTAGATGAAACTAATAATGACAAAAAATCAGATTACTTCAAACCATTAAATAAAAAACAAAAAATAAGCACTTCTGAAATATTAAAAAAATTCAAAGATCGTGAAACACATACACTTTTGTTAAAATTTGAAATACCAGAAATCCCTCCAGATAGTTTACATCCCCAATTAAATAAAACTATGGAATCTATTACTGAAAAATTAGAAACAAAAGATTTCAGTATTTTTAAAAGTGATTATTGGACTGATGAAAATAAATTAGCAATTTTTATTTTTGAGTTAAATGTTTACAAGCAAAGTAAATATATTATACATGAAGGACCTAAAATTTGGAGTAAAAAATCCTGTGATAACTTTAAAAATTATCGTGGGGATAAACTGTATAGTATTGATGATTTATTAGTATTAACTAAAGAAAGAAAGTTTAAAACACCAGAATCTTATATTAATTATATTTTAACTAATGAAAATATTCATAATATTAAAATTGGTAAAAATTTAAAAGATTTAATCATTGCCACTTATGATTTAGATTTAATTGAAAATTTCTTATCTAATAAAAATTTTGAAAATTATTCTTTTAAAAAAGATTTTTTAAACTTTTTAGATGATTTTATTTATCCTAAACAGTATGTAAAAAGATAAAAAAAGTAAATTGATAAATAAGGGACTTGACTTTTTACCCTTATATGATTTTATTATTACATCACCACCAATATTTTTTACTTTTTTTAAATTTTAAATGTAATGCCAAATTTTTTGGATTACCTTGGTGAATTTAATATCTTTTTTTACATATTTTCCTTTAATCATAATCTTCATCCTCCTTAAAATCTCTACTGGTTTTATTAGTGAAATTAGTTGAATTTCGATTTTTTTCATCAATTATTTTAGGCAAATGCGAATGATTATTAATATGATTATTTAATTCAATTTGTTTACCTAAAATTTCTGATTCATTGAATTTGTCAGGATTTTTCATTTCTTTATGTATCATTAAATGATTATTTATGATTGTTAATTCGTTTACTCTGAAATGTGTATCGTTTAATGAATCGATTATTGTGTTTGAAAAGTTTGATTTTTGGAAACTTTGATTGTGTGCAAATATACTTTCTGAATTATTATTTGGTGATTTATTTAATATTAATGGACTTATATTATTTGGTGTTTTATTAATTAAACTTGAATTCAGATGTTCTCGTGTATCATTTACATGATTTGTGGTGTTGTTTATTAAATTATTTTTTGTATTCGGTTCTATTGGTATATGGTGGGGATGAATATTAGTAATTTGTGTAGTGGTATTATTATGTATACTAATTTCATTTTCAGGTGTTGCACATGTTACTTGCATTGCAATTGATAGAGTTATTAAAATTATTAATATTTCTATTAGTAAAATTTTTCTGTCATATGTTATGCCTCCTAAACTAATATCCTTTTTAGTTTATTTTTTTTGGCGATATAATTGAAAAATTTTAGATTATATTTTTTCTAAAAATTTTCAATTCTAAATTTTAGAAGTTAAAAAAATTTTGTTTAATTTTTAACTCCAAGAAATAGATAGGTGCTTTCAAGTATATAAAGGTATAGTTATTTTTAATAAAATATTAATAAAAAAATTGAACAAAATATAATTATAAATAATCTTTTAGAATGAAACTAAACCAAACACCAAGATAAATATCTTAAAATTCAGCCATAATAAAATATTTTAACACAGCAGTTAAAATAAAAAGTTAAATAAAACAAAATTAAAGAATAAACAAACCTACAACATTAAATAATAGTATTTAACACTAAAACAAGCACATAAACTATAAAAATAAATTAAAAAAGTTAAGAAAAAAATAATTTCCAAAATAAAAGATTAAAAAATAATAGAAATTAAATCAAATCAAATAATTAGTTATTAAATAAAAAAAATAGAAAAATGAAAGTCAAAATTAAAAACTAAATAATAAAACAGATTCATAATTAAAAATAACAAATATAATGGAAAAAATAAAAAAAACATTACCAAAAATTAAATTAAGAATCTTTACGTTCATATACAAATTTAGGAACAGCTTCTTTAAGTGGATCAAAATTTTCACGATTTTTAACTTCAACACATTTCATACTAACTTTACTATGAAGACTACTTGGTAAACGTAAAATACGTTTTAAATCAATAGAAACCTTTGCATCAATAGTAGAAAGATTCACTTTAGCCAAACCCCTTTCCATATCTTTATACCGCCTAGGACCTATATTAGCCTTAAAAGAACCCCAATCATCATTATTCAAATAGCCTCTATATTTAATCACATCTTTAAGCAATTTAGGATTAATACCATCAATCTCTTCATTACCTTTAAGATGTAAAATATCATATTTCACTCTTTGAGTAAAAACATTAGGATATGCAATTGGGATCATAAAATGAGGAATATCATAAGTATTATTAATACTATTAGGATTTGAAAATTTACTTTTTGGAACTTCAGCACCTGCTACATACTTCAAAACTTCACTTCGCAAACCTGTACCTGCAACAACCATATCTGGATCTAATATCCGAATATGATAACCTCTACCCGAGTAAATTAAATGAATATTTTTTATTCCTAAATCAGATTTAAGAGTATCGATTAAATTATTAACAATTTCTAATGCTTCACTTAAACAAATTTCACAAACACCATCACAATTACAGGAACGTATAGGTAAATCTTTTGCATCAACATCAAAAACATACTCTGCTTTTTCCCAACCTTCTCTACGACGAGGTTCTTGATAATAAGCTACACTAACATAAGCAGCAAAAGGAGCTTTAGCACGTAAAAATCGTCTCAAAGATTTAGGGCCTTTAAAAGTTTTATAACGATCATTTGGACCAGTCCCATTATGATCAAAACCAAATTCCTTTTTTATAATTTCATCTAAAATAAAATTAGGAACATTATTTGGAGACCATTCTTCCCTGTAATATCTTCTTCGCTCTTGTAATGATGACGGACCAAACATGACAATCTTTAAAAAAATAGTTTTTATAAATAAATGTAATTATATTTATACTATTATTTATATCTATATTAAAATTATATAAATAACTTTTTGAAGATATAAAATATTCTTAAAATACATATAAAATTCATACTAAAATAATAAGGATAAATATATAAATTAAAAAGATTCATAGTTATTAAATAAGAAATATAAAAAGAAGTGATTAAAATGATTAGTGAAGAAGAACTAAAAAGCATTTTCAATGATATTAGTCCAAGAGCACTTGTAAAACCTGCCTTAGAAAACTGGATTCCTAATCAAAAAACTGGAATGACAATAATAGAATTAGATTCCGGAATAATAAAAGGAATAGGATTAGAACAAGGCGAAATACCAGATAATTTAAATTATGTTGAAATTTTCACCATAGAAGCGGAAGATGAACTATTTCTTCCAGAAAAATTTTTTAATGAAGAAGAATATAAAAAATTCTTGAAATATGTAGATAGAAAAAAGGACAAATATTCTCCAGATTTATTAAGTGAATTCTGTGAAAAAGAAGATATTGATGAAGAAGAACGTAAAATTAATATTTTAGCTGATTGCATCGAAGATTATAAATTCATGAATTACAATGATTGGGAAAACAGTATAATTCAAAATTATAATAATGAATGTGATAATTACTAAAAAAGCATAAATTTTCTTCATTAATTCTTTTTTTCTTCTTCTTTTATTTTACCTTCCCTAATTAATCTATTTTTTTTAATACCATAACAACTTAAAGGATTATTAATTTTTTTACAATCTTTATCAGCTTTACACAATTGAGGAAGGTGCATCTTTATTTTCTCACAACTCATTGGAGTATACCATTTAGTTTCACCTTCATGATTTAAATCAGGACTATCATGCATACCAAATCCTAGTTTAGAAATAATATTTATTTTTTCTTGGGGTTGATCTTCAAATAATGGAGGAGTACAATTATCTGCAGCTTCATAAATTAAAGGTAAAATTTCATTTTCAGTAATGACCAAATTTTTATCAATATCCGAAACTTTCACCCCACCTTCACTTGCAAAAATACCTGGATATAAACGAGCATAAGATACAAAACTAGTTAAAAGTAAAACAATAGCATCATTACGGCCACCCGAAGATACACCATTTACAGTATTATATATACATGGTGGAAATGCTTCTCTAATTAATTTTCCTATTTTAAAATTATTTGCATTAGCATAAAAAGTACTATATTTAGTCATTTCTTCAGAAATAGTTTTTTCTACATCAGAACCTAGTTTTTCAATATTAGAATGAATATTTACAAAAGAAGATTTTTCTTTAATCATTTTAATATAATTTTCAGTATTTAACATTATCATATTAGAAACTATTTGTTCTTTAAGATTTTCACCAACTAACATATCATACATGCTTTCAGGACGTCTATTATGAAATTTATCATTATAAGCATTCAAAAAATCTTCTTTACTTAAAATTATTTCACCATTGTTTATACATAAATTAGTTAAAGATAAATTACGATTATCAATAATATCTTTTAATATAGTCCATCTTGAACCCTGTGTTATGGATAATTGTTTTAAAATTGAATCAACCATATCTTGTCTTTCATTAGTTAACAAACGATTTAATCTATCAAGAATCAATGATCCTTCTGATTCTATGAAGAGTTTAGTCTCTCTAGAACTTATATTAAATTTAGTGGCTACAGCTTGTGCCAACATATGAAAAGCAATTACATCAAATTTCAATATATCCTTATTAAAAAGGTAAGAATAATCTGAAAGTTTATAATTTTTATTATTTTTACGTTCAATATACCAATTAATTCTTTTTATCGCCAAATCCCCAATACTTATAGGCACATGACTAGATTCTAAATTTTGATTTGAACTACGGTTTATAGTATCCACTAAGCCATTGTTATATTCAAATGTTTCATTTAAATTACTATTTTGTGAAACAATTTTTAAACTTTCATCAGATAATGGATTTATATATGGTATTAAATTCATTTTAAATTTTTTTCCTTAAATTTGGTTACTTTTTACTGTCACGATATTCATGTGCAAATGTTGCATCATAAAGTTTAGAATCATTGAAGTCTATAGGACCTAAAACTTCTCCTACAATAATCATTGCAGTTTTTGTAATATTGGCCTGTTTTACTTTAATTGCAATATCTTTTAAAGTACCTTTAACAATTTCTTGATCTGGCCATGTAGCTTTTTTAACTACTGCAACAGGCGTATTAATTGGATAATTTTTAGATAATTCGCTCACTACCTTATCAATCATACCCACACCTAAGAATATGCACATTGTAGCATGATGAGATGCTAAACTCTCTAATGATTCATCTTTAGGTTTAGGTGTCCTTCCTTCAGGTCTTGTTATTATGACTGTTTGAGAAATTTCAGGTAAAGTTAATTCTTTTTCTAATGCAGCTGCTGAACCAAATACTGAACTAACTCCAGGAATAAGTTCATATTCAATACTTTTTTCCTTTAATAATCTGATTTGTTCTGCAATTGCACCATAAATACTTGGATCTCCAGTATGTACTCTTGCAACCAATTTATTTTCACTTGTTGCTTTTTCCATTATTGTTACTATTTCATTTAAGTTTAATTCAGCACTATTAAAAACTTTTGCATCAGATTTACGGTTATCTAATACTTTTTTATTTACTAATGAACCAGCATATATTATGCAATCTGCTTTTTGAATAGTTTGATATCCACGAACTGTTATTAAATCTGGAGCTCCAGGACCTGCGCCAATAAATATTACTTTTCCTGTCATTAAAATCACTACTTATATATTATAACTAGAATAATTAATCCATAAATCAGTTAAATAAAAATTATTTTAATTAATTAAATCATTTATAAAATAGGATTAGATTTTTTTAACTAATAAAAGTATATACTAAAAAAAGAATTTCAAAATAAAAAAAATAAAAAAAATAAATTTATTCCATATCATGAACACCTAGAGATTCCATAACTTCCTCCTGAATTTTTAAAAATTCCGTGGATTCTCTCTTCCTTGGACGTTCCAAATCAATAGAAACTATATCTTTAACACGTCCAGGATTTTTATCCATAACAACAACTTTATCTGCCAAAAAGACCGCTTCATCCACATCATGAGTAACAAAAACAATTGTAGTATCAAATCTTTTCCAAACTCCAATTAATTGTTCTTGTAAAGTATGCCTAGTTTGCATATCTAAAGCAGAAAATGGTTCATCCATCAATTGAACCGGAGTATGATTTAATAAAGATCTAATAATAGCTACTCTTTGTTTCATACCCCCAGATAATTGATAAGGATAACTATTTTGAAAATCTTCTAAACCTACTCTTTGAAGATATCTTTTAGCAGATTCCAAATTTTCTTCCTTTTTATCAGGATAACACATATTTAATCCAAAAACAACATTATCCAATACAGTCATCCAAGGAAACAATGAGTACTGTTGAAAAATAAAACCTCTATCACGTGAAGGACCTTTAATTAAACCAGCACTATCATTAACTTCCCCAGAATCAGGTTCATCTAATCCTGCAATAATACGTAAAAGAGTAGTTTTACCACATCCAGAAGGACCCAATAAACAGATAAATTCCCTATCTTTTATATCAAGATTAATATTATCTAAAACATGGAGAATATCACCATCTTCTTGTTTAAAAGATTTATTTACATTTTTTACTTGAATTACCAAAATATTATTCCCCTATAAAATTTATTTTAATGAAATATTATTCATTCTACCAAAATATTTGATCTTGAACTTTTCTAAACATGTAATCAAATATTATTCCGATAATACCAATAGTTAACATTCCCACTACAGTTGTTCCAGTATCAAATAAGTTTGTAGATGTTAAAATTAAATAACCTAAACCACTACTTGATCCTATCATTTCTGCAGAAATTGTACACATTAAAGCAATACTTACACCAACTTTTAACCCAGAAACTATGTAAGGAACTGCTGAAGGTAAAATTATACGGCGTAAAACATTCCAACGATTAGCACCAAGAGTTTGAGCTGCTTCAACAAGAACTTTAGGAGTTCTTTTAACACCATCTAAGGTATAAACAAGAATTGGGAAAACACAACCCATGAAGATAATGAATACTGCAGGAACGGTACCTATTCCAAACCATAAAATACTGAAAGGAATCCAAGCAACTGGTGGAATAGGGCGTAATATACTTATAACTACACTACATAAATCTTCTAATGTTTCACTACTTCCAAGCACAACACCTAAAGGTATAGCTACTATAGATGCTAGTATTAAACCTAAAAATACTTTAAATAATGTATCAATAGTATCTTTTAATAACTTTCCATTAATAATTGCAGTAAAAGCTGATTGGCAAACTTCTATAGGTCCAGGTAAAACATAAGGTGTTATTAAGCCTAAGCCATCTGTTATTGCATACCAGAATATTAATACTATTACAGGCAATAATATTGGAATTATAATTTTCTTTTTATTCATTAAATCATCAATAATAATTTTTTTAAAAATTTTATAATATACGAATATAACTTAGCTCTTTTTAATATTTAAAAGTAATTAATAAATGAAACTCTTACAAAATTCTTTAAATTAAATTTTAATTAAAAAAAATAAAATAACAGAAATTTAACTCAAATAAAACCTAAAAAATTAAAAAATTAGTTAAATTAATTTAAACTTTATATTATAAAGCAAGTAATAAAATTAAAAATTAAAAAAGTAAAAATTATGATATTATTTAGTACTATTTGTACTATTAATATCATAGAAAATTTGATTATCAGTCAATTTTTGTTTTAATAATCCCATTTGAACTTCAATATCCATGAAAGATCTTACACTATCTTTATAATCAGAACTTAATCCACTTATAAAGTGAAGTTTGTTTAAAGATTGTTTTTCAACAGTAGAATTAGCTACTATATCAGAAGGTAGTAATTCTGCAGATTTATCCACATTAGAATTAATATAATTAGTTTCATTTGCATGGATTTCAACTATCTTTTTAAGTTCATCTGGATGGTTATTAATAAAATCATCACTTGCTGTAACTACACAACATGGGTGGTTAGGTAAAATATTACTAGAATCTGCAATTTCTTTCCCATAACCTTGACTTGTTGCCATAGTTACATAAGGTTCATAAGTCATCATAGCATCAATTTTACCAGTTTTAATAGCATCATTCATACTTGGTACTTTCATTGCAGATATTTTAACATCACTTTCATTCATACCATTTTTTTGAAGAGCATATTTAAGTAACATATTTTGTATTGAAGCTTCACCTGGAGTACCTACAGTTTTACCTTTAAGATCTTTAATACTAGTTATACTAGAATTTGAACTCACTACAAGTCCACTACCTTCAGTTTGAACTGCTGATACTATTTTTACAGGAACACCTTTTTGAATACTAGATAACACTGGAGTGATTCCAACATAACCAACATCAACTTCCCCACTTGCCATAGCAGTCATTAAATCTCCACCATTGTTGAATTGTACAAGATTAGTTTTAATACCTTCAGCTTGGTATTTATCTTGAGCATCTGCAACAAATAATGCAGCATCATGATCAGATGGTAAGTAACCAATATTTACAGTTCCATCATCTTGGGAGTTCATATAAAAATAAGCTCCAAAAACTGCAATTATTGCAATTATAATAATAGCTACAATTATAGTCTTTTTATTCAATTATATCACCAAAAATTTTTTAAAATAATGAGAGAGAAATTAAATTTTTTAAAAAAATTAAATTTTTACATAAAATCATTATTAATATATTATAATAAAACATTAGATATATAATAGTTTTGATAAAAAAATTTAGTGTAATCTTAATATTACAATTACATAAGCATATGATAATAAAATACTTTAAAAAAGATAAAATAGTATTAGTTAATATAATAGTGCAAAATAATATATTTTTTTATTATATAAATCAAATTATAAATATATTTTATTATTAAAAGAAAGAACATTAATTTAAAAAAAGATTGAAAGACAAATACTAAAATAAATTAAAAAAAGACAAATATACAATATCAAATATAGTTTAAGGCATAAAATAATAATGACTAATAAGCTTACATCTTCTTTTCAATATCATTATTAATTTCTTTTTCATTATGATAAAATTCAGGATTATCAAATAATTTATCCCTAAATAATTTAGTTATGCGACTAATACACTGTCTACTATAACCAGTTTCCGCAACTAACTCTTTTACGGTTTTAATATTCATATTAAATAAGATATACAACATGACGCCTAAAGGGATTTTACTTTTATAAAAAAAGGTTCCACTAAAATCATTAAAATTATTTCCACATTTTTTACAAGAGTATCTACGAACTCTCCCCTGAATTCCTCGATTATTAATATCATAGGATTTACACTTAGGACAGTAAACTCCATGAACCCAACGTATGCTCCTAAAAAAAGCCATTGCAATTTTTTCATCAGGCAAATTAACTTCAGGATTAATAACACCCTTCATGATTATACTATAAATATACATTATTAATAAATTTTATGTAATATCATAATAACATTACAAAAAAATTTTATTAAATAAAAAAAATTAAAATATAAAAAATAGATTCATAAAATTTATAAATCTATAATAATTCACTTCTTAAATCAATAGTATCAACTAAATCCGGACCAGTACTAATAATAGTTACAGGAACACCAGTTTCAGTTTCAATTTGATCAATGAAATCTTTAGTTTCAGCAGATAAAGTACCATAATCTTGTGTACGTGCACAATCAGGATATAATCTATCAACACAAGTTAAAGCAATTTGAGTAGCACCATTAATTCTACAAGATTCCTTAGCTAACTCAAAATCAAAAAGACCTACTCTTCTACGACGACCAGTAACAGTACCATATTCTTCAATATCCATCTCTTCAGCTTTATTCTGATTTATTTCAGTTGAAAATGGTCCTTCACCAACACGAGTAATATAAGCTTTAAAAACATTGATAACTTCATCAATTTTTGTTGGACCTACACCTACATCTGCAGCAAAAGTACTAGCAGTAGTATCTTTACTAGTTACAAAAGGATAAGTTCCATAGTATAATGAAAGTCCAAAACCTTGAGAACCTTCAATAAAAACATCTTCACCAGCATCAATATTATCATTACATGCTACAGAAACATCGGTCAAATAATCTTGAAGTTCTGGAACATCTTTAGCCATGTCAGCTATTCTTAAAACACGATCACTATTTGCTGGACCACATCCTGAACCAGTACTGCCAATCTTTTTAAATAAATGTTCTGAACCACGATCACGATCACGATCTTCTTTAGTTATCATACTACAACGAGGATCAACAAGAGTTCTACTTTTAACATCAAACTTATCTAAATATTCTAATTCATGGAAAAATACTTCAGGATCCACTAAGACACCAGCACCAATAAGAAGTTGAGCATCTCTTTGAACAAAACCAGAAGGAATTAATCTTAAACCATATTTTTCTCCATTTAAAACAACAGAGTGACCCGCATTTGGACCTACACCTGCACGAGCTATAACTTTCGGTTTATCGTTATCACAAAGGTAAGTAATACATTTACCTTTACCTTCATCTCCCCAAGCTCCACCGACTAATATACTACAAGTCATTATTTAAATCTCCTAAAAAAAATTTTATGATAAAAAAAATTTTTTTAAATATCTTAATAAATTCATAAATCTTAAATGATAATCAATTACATTAACATATAATTATAATTAATACACCAAACAATTAATATATTTTTAAACCTTTATAAAATTAACCTAAAAATTATGCAATTTTCAATATGTCTAAAAGAATTTGAAGATACTTATACCTATCATATTTCCATTCTTCATTATATCCTAAGAATTCATCTAAAACTAAATGATTCATTTGACGAAGAACTGCTAATTGAACAATATTCTTAACATCAGCATCAATTTTTCCTTCTAAAATTAATTGACCAAAAGCTGTTGCAATAATTGTAACATCAAGCATGATTAAATCTTCATCAAAACTTTTATCTTTAATAATTTTAGTTATATTAGAATCTTCAAGAATTTCTTCATTATAATCCTCTAAATTTAAATCCCAACTATTTAAAATCCAATTAAAACACTCAATTAGAGGAGCATTGGGATTATCTTCTCTCCAATCACATAATTCAACAAAAGCCATATAACCTTCATCAGAACCAAAAGGTGCTAATTGATCCACACAATCCCAAAAAAACTCATAATCCGCTATTTCAATAGCTTTGGGGCTTGGAGTTTCACCATAAAAATCATTTGAAACATTCAAATAATTATATCCTTTATCTGTATTTTTCATATTAATCAAAAAAATTATTTTTATTATAAATTAAGGGGGAATTCTTCACATATAGAATCAAAAGAATATTCTTCATTTGTCCCTTTTTTATTCCAATAATCTAAATAGTACAAACACCATTTATTAGATAAATTTTTTATATCTTCACCAGTTAACTGCTCAAAATCATTGAAAAAATGAATATTATTACCTCCTACTGCAATACTTACATTACTAACAGTAAAACATAATAAAAAATCATAACCATTATTACCCTCTTCGTAATTTTCAACAAGTATTTTTTTATTTTCATAAAAATTTGCTATTGCTTTAAGGTAATCCCGATCTTGAAATTTAAATTGATTTTTCACTATTTTTAATGAAAATTCTTTATGAAAATTCATTAGATTATCTTTAAAATTAATTGTATCAGATTTCATTAAATTTTGTAAATCATTTGAAAGTCCTAAAAATTCCACATCTTTAATATCATTATAGAAAATAGCTAGAAAAATATTTTCACCAAATCTTATAGCTATTTCACTACTAGAATCTTCAAATTTATTAGTATCATTTTTGGGATTAAAGATTTGAACATCTTTAAATTCAAAATATAATGCATCATTAGATATTTCAAGCCATGTCCATCGTCCAGCAGTAGATATTATATCTTCAATTAGATTTAATGACTTTTTTTCCATGATATTAATCCTTTAAATTAATTTTTATATAAGTTTCAACGGCTCCTTCCATCCCATAAGTGAAATCTTCATCAAAATGTTTCATCCATTTAAATGGTTTAATACAAATTCTTTCATCAAGACTACCATCCCATTTAACATTTAAATTATTAAATTTTAATGAATCCACAATTTCATTACCAATTTTAAGAGCTAATTTTTTATTTTGTTTATAATCCCCAAAAGTTAAATATAATTCATTATCATTAATACAATCTTCTATATCATAAAAAGAGTAGAAAACAAAACCTTTAGCATCATATTTATTATTTACAAGATGAGTATAAATTTCAAATGCATCATTAACCCCCTCTTCAAAGTCAAATCCTGCATTATGAATAGGGACAATGTTTTTTTTAGTTAAATCTATAAAACTATTATTCAAACTTCTAAAAAATTTAAACTTACAATCTTTCAAATCTTCAATATGTTTTTCTAATTCTTCTTTAACTATTAAATCTATTTGATTAAGATTAACATCTTCATCTAGGAATTGTTCTTCTATTATCTCATTAATTTCTAGAGGAGCATAGAATCCAGATTTAACAAGAAGACTAATTTCATATATTATTTCTTCTTTCAATTCTACATTCATAAACAACTAACCCTTAAATTTGGTACTAATTTATTTTTTATTTCATTGTTTGAATATTAGTAACTTTTCCACGATCTGAAAATCCGACAATAACTCTTTGTTGTCCAGTTTTAGCCATTGAAAAGTCTTCTCTATCTACAAATTCATAACCTTTAAGAATAGTATAACCTTTTAATGCTTTTCTTGCATTTACGGGATAATCTATTTGGAAATCGTTATAATTATGAGAAAACTTATCTAAATCTTCATTAGTAGGTATTTCATCTGAATGAATAGTTACAAATAAAATTAAATCCCCTGCATCAACTGCATAATATGCATCTGCATCAACTAAAGGTGCAACAGTCATAAGTAAAATATGAGCTACATCAATATTAACATTAGTTAAAATGCTGTTAGAAAATTCAGGAATATTATATTCTTCACCAATTTTCTTGATTTTATTTACATCTTCAAGTAAAATTTGTGGAAAACCAACATCATCATTATCCCAAGCCCATGACCATTTTTCTTCTTTTTGTGATAATGATCCTATAATTTGCATTGGAAATTCATTATCTGGAAAAACTAATAATCCATCTTCAAAATTAATCTCGCAATTATTTTCACCTATAACTTCACTTAAATTTTGTTGTCTTTCATAAGCCATTGTACCTGTTTTAGTGAAAATATCATTAAAATCATCTTTTTTTTCTAATATATCTATGCCTTTAACCATTTTATCAAATCCTATAATTCAATTATTTTTAGAAGGATAATTTACTTATTCTATCCATTGCTTCTTTTGTGTTTTCATGTGTATTGAATGCAGTTAATCTAAGATATCCTTCACCACTTGGACCAAATCCAGAACCTGGGGTTCCAACAACATTTGCTTCTTCAAGTAATATATCAAAGAATTTCCATGAATCAACACCTTCTGGAGTTTTAACCCAAACATATGGACTATTAACTCCACCATAAGTGTTTAATCCCATTTTTAAAAAGCTTTCTCTTATAAGTTTAGCATTTTCATTGTAATAAGCAAGATTTTCTTTGATTTCTTTTTGACCTTGTTCTGTGTAAATAGATTCTGCTGCTCGTTGAACTGGATAAGAAACTCCATTGAATTTAGTGGTTTGTCTACGATTCCATAAATCATTTAATTTTACAATTTCTTTATTAGATGCTGTGATTTCAATGTCTTTTGGTACAATAGTATATGCACAACGTGTTCCAGTAAATCCTGCAGTTTTTGAATAACTTCTAAATTCAATTGCAACTTTTTTTGCTCCGGGAATTTCATAAATACTGTGTGGAACATCCTCTTCCTGAATAAAACATTCATAAGCAGCATCAAAAAGAATAATTGCATCATTTTCTATTGCATAATTTACAAATACTGTTAATTGTTCTTTAGTAAGAGTTTCACCAGTTGGATTATTTGGGAAACATAAATATATAATGTCCACAGGTTCTTTTGGAAGTTCTGGGACAAAATCATTTTCTTCAGTGCAAGGTAAATATACAATTCCTTCGAACATTCCATTATCCATTATAGGTCCAGTTCTTCCAGCCATTACATTAGTATCTACATATACTGGATAAACAGGATCAGTTACAGCAATAGTGTTATCTATACCAAAAATTTCTTGTATATTTCCTGTATCACATTTTGCGCCATCACTGATAAAAACTTCATCTAAATCAAAATTGACGCCTAATGGTTTAAATTCATTATCAATAATTGCTTTTTGTAAAAAATCATAACCTTGTTCAGGACCGTAACCATGAAAAGTGTCAGAATGTCCCATTTCTTCAACTGCATCTTTAAAAGCTTTTACAACAGTTTTAGCTAAAGGTTTTGTTACATCACCAATACCCATTTTAATTATATTTTTATCAGGATTTTCTTCCTGATATTTATTAGCACGTCTTTCTACTTCCACAAAAAGGTAACTATTTTGTATTAAAAGATAATTTTCATTAATTTTTACTACCATCTAAATTCATTTCCTATAAAATTTTTTTTAATCTAAAATATAATATTATAATAAATTTGCTTATTATATATACTATATTTAATTATAAATTTTTTTTGTTAAAAAAGTTTCTAAAAAAGTTCCTAAAAAAAATATTTTTTTCTAAAAATAAATAAAATATATATTTTATAATAATTATAATAAAATATAATTATAAATTTATAAAAAATGTGTGAGGAAAAAATAAATGAATTCACTAACAGTAGTTTTACTTTTAATAATAGCAATAATCGGTATTGGCTCTATTGTTTGGGTAAAAAAGTATTACAAAGAAATAGAAACTGAAATGCCAACAAACGGACTCAATACAACTAAATATATAAATAAACTTAAAAATCAAAAAAATAAACTTCCTGAAACTGAAGATATAAGTTCAATGTTTAATTTTAATAAAAAAGAAGAAAAAATTGATTCATATCAACAAACACAAAATATTGAAAATGATGATTCTTTAACAGATTCATTTAAAAATATGTTTACCGGGGAAAATAATAATAATAAAAAAGAATATTCTGCAAAAGACTTAGTTAAAGATACTATTGGTGAACCAACAACAGATTTTAAAAACAAAATTAGTGAATTCAATGACAATTTAATTAAAAACTCAAATGACAAACCTGCTTCTCTTAAAAAAGGATCAAAATCTACATATAATGAAGTTGAAACAATAACCCCTTTAAAAGAGGAAGAAAAGGAAAAATTCAAAATCGAAGATCCTATTGTTAAAACTAGTTTAAAAATAAATAATGATGACAATCAAAATACTCTCACACAACCCGAAAAAGAAACAAAACCAAAACTAGAAGAAAACAAAAACACAATACCAGAAGAAGAAACAAAACCAAAACTAGAAGAAAACAAAAACCTTGAAGAAGATGAAAAAGAAGATTCAAAAGAATCTTTAAATTCTACAAACTTATTGAATGAAACAGATAAGCCCGAAACAATAATGGATAAAGCTGTGAGTAGTGTTTCTAGTGTACCAATGAGTGATAAACAATTAGAGCTTATTAATCAAACTTCCACAAAACCAACTGAAGAAAACAAAAAACATCATGCTCAAAAAAGAATTACTGAAGAAGGAGTAGTAGTTTTAGATGAAAGTGATAGAAAAGATAATGTCACTCTTGAAGAAATTTTAAAAGATAAAAGTTATAATCAACCCAATGAAAATGTTGATGAAATTTACGAAGAAATAAATAATATTCCCTATAACCATACTGAAGTTGAGGATGATATTGGTAAATCATTTGAAGGTTTAGATGATGCAAGTTACCAGACAGATGAGGAAGAGGAATTTATAACTCCAATTTATGCTGAAAAACGACAAAAAGAAGAAGCTGGCGAAGAAATTGGAGATATTGAAGAATATCCAGAAGATGAAGATTTTAATGAAACTTTAACTCCATATGAAAACTTCGTTCATCGCGATACCGATCAAAAGAAAATAGAAAATGCAAGTCAACACATAGATAAATTCTATGAAAAATTAAGTGAATTTAATTTAAGCAACATAAGTAAAAAAACCAAAAAAGTTTATTCCGAAGGATCTAATAAAATCCAAGAAAACATTAAAAATAATAAAAAACATGAAAAAACTGAGAAAGATAAAAAAATTGAATTAAGTAATGATGAATTACCTAATCTTGAAGTTCCTTATGAAATTAACCATATTTCAAAACTTAGAACACCTCCAAAAACTACTGCAAAAACTACTCCCAAAACTGATTCAAACAATATCAAATCAAATACTCCAGAAACAATTAAAGTTAATGGAACCCCTATAGAACTTAAAAGAGGAGAAACAGTTATATTTAATCATAATGGAGAAACTTATTCCAGTACTATTCTTAAAACTAAACCTGGACAAATTTATGTTACTTACCGAAAACATAGAATTTGGATAAGTACAGGTTCAGTCAAGAAAAAATTCTAAATAAATTTTTATTAATATTTTTTTTAAATTTTTTTAATTAAATCAACATTTCAAACTTCTTTTTAATAAATTAAAAATTTTTTAAACTTAAAAAAAAGGAACTAAAAATTAAGTATTAACAATAAACTATACAAACAAGGATTCTAAACTAAGTGAAATTAATGAATAAAACAAAAAACAAAGAAAATCAATGGGGAAGCAAATTATCATTCTTATTAGCAATGATTGGTTCTGCTGTAGGTTTAGGAAATATTTGGAGATATCCTTATGTTTTATATAGTAGTGGTGGTGGAGCTTTTTATATACCTTACTTAATTGCTATTTTAGTAATGGGGATTCCATTTTTATTATTAGAATATGGTGTGGGTTATAAATTTAAATCTTCAATAACTAAAACAATTTATAATATTAAACCAAAATTAGAGTATATTGGTTGGTTAATTCCTGTAATTGTTTTCTTAATACTCATATATTATAGTAGCATAGTCGGATTAAATGGGATATATTTCGTTTTAAGTTTATTTAAAGGATGGGGTGCAAATCCAAATAATTTTTACTCTTCAACCTTATTACAATCTACTAGTTCTTTATCTGGATTAACTTACATAGTGCCTGTTTTAGCAATATCAATTTTAATAGTTTGGGGATTAATGTGGTTTATAGCTCATCGGGATGTGGAAAAAGGTTTAGGAAAAGCATCTTCTATTTTAGTTCCTTTACTATTTATTATGATGGTTATTGTAGTAATATTTTCACTCACTCTTCCAGGAGCTGTAATTGGTTTAAAAACATTATTCAATCCTAACTGGTCTTTATTACTAAATATAAATATTTGGTTAGCTGCATTTGGACAAGTATTATTCTCATTAAGTCTTGGAATGTCAATAGCATTAACATTCGCTAGTTACTTGCCTGATAATTCAAGTTTAAGTGATAATGTATTATGGGTGGTTTTAGCTAACTGTGGATTTGAAAATTTTGCTGCTTTAGGAGTGTTTTCAATACTTGGATATATGTCTTTAAATAGTGGAACACCTATTAATCAATTGATAACACAAGGAACTGGATTAATATTTATAGCTTATCCAACTGTGTTTAATATTCTTGGAAATTGGGCATATGTACTTGGACCCCTATTCTTTTTATGTACATTTTTTGCAGGTATAACAAGTACTTTAGCATTAATTGAACCTGCATCTTTATCTATTCAAAATAAATTCAAAATAAGTCGTGAAAAAGCTGCTAGTATTTTATGTATTATAGGTTGTATATGTGCATTAATATTCTCAACAGGAATGGGATCTTATATTTTAGACATAACTGATAGTTTCTTAAATAACTTCGCTTTATTATTTGGTATATTACTTGAATGTTTAATATTTGGTTGGATATATGGTGTAGATAAATTGATTCCAATATTTAATGAAAAAAGTAAATTCCAAATTGGGAATTGGTGGGAAAAAATTATAAAATATGTTTTACCATTTGTAATAATATTTATTTGGATAGGTGGAATTGGTGAAATTTTAACCTATGGAAATTTTATAAGTATTGGAATAAAATTAATTTTAAGTGGAATAATTATTATTCTTCCTATGATATTAACCATAATGCCAGTAAAGAATAAAAACTTTAAAATAAGTGAAAAATAAAAAAATAGTAAATTAAAAAAACTTTTTATTTAAACCATTATTTATGGGCGTAATAAAAAGTAATTTCATTATCATTTTTTGAATCTAATTTTACAAAACCAAATCTTTCAAATTGTAAGATTGTCCCTACTTTTAATTCTTTTATATCTGATTCTGCTAACCCTGTAACAGTACTAGCATCAGGCATTACAATTTTTACTTTAACATTATCTTTTAATGGAACCCATTGAATAATACTTGCATGATGTTCTCTTGCATCTTCAAAGGATGAACTATGATAACTTGCATTTTCATCTTTTAAATCTAAATTAACTGCATCCATTAAACGTACAAGACCATCTTTAAAATCTTTTTTAGGAATGTATGCTTCACCATCAAATAATAGTTCACGTTCCCCTCTTTCAAGATAATCTGGGTGTAATGGACGTTTAATAATCATATTCTCTTTTAAAGGTATAGACACTTTCATAGGATCTGGTACAAAGAAATATCTATTAACTTTGTCCTCGATTATATGGCGATTTAATCCATAAATTTTCTTCCAACTAACAGATGAATCATTCATTTTAATTCCAATTTCTTTCATTAATTCAATAATAGCTTCAGGTTGAATTCCACGTCTAGCTAAAGCACGAAGAGTACCAAGTCTAGGATCATCCCATCCCCAGTATTCTCCAGATTCAATACCTGCTTTAGCTTTACTAGTAGATAATGCAATATCAGTCATTTTTAAACGACCATAATGAATAAATTCAGGTACTTCCCATCCCATATGATTGTATAAGTACTTTTGTTTTTCACTATTTGCAAGGTGATCTTTACCTCTTAATACATGAGTCATTCCCATTAAATGATCATCTACTGCTACAGAAAAATTCATCATAGGATAAATTTTATATTTATTTCCAAGTTTAGGGTGTTCTTGATTAACTATTCTCATTGCAACCCAATCTCTTATTGCAGGATTTTTATGTTTAATATCTGTTTTAACACGTAGGACAGCTTGACCTTCTTCCATTTCAGGGAATTCATTCCAGAGTTTAAGATTTTCTTCTATTGTATTATTTCTATGGGGACATGGTTTGCAATTATCTTTTAATTCCTTAAAATCTTTACTATTACAAGTACACATATATGCTTTACCTTTTTCAATTAATTCTTCAGCATATTTGTAGTAAATTTCAAATCTATCAGATTGATAGTAAATTTCATCAGGTTTAACACCTAACCATTCAAGATCTTCTTGAATCATTTGATATGCTGGTTCAAAAACTCTTTTTGGATCAGTATCTTCAATACGTAATATTAATTTACCATTATATTTTTTAACAAATTCACTATTAGGAATTGCTGCACGTGCATGCCCAATATGTAATGGTCCACTTGGATTAGGTGCAAAACGCATAACAACATTTTTATGAGAGCCAGGTAATTCACCTAAACCCTTAACTTTTTTACTATGTTTTTTGGTTTCAACATGTACATCATACTTTTCCATTTCGCTTTTTTGCTCTTCTTTAGATAAAGCATTTACTTTAGCAACAATTTTACCACTTAAAGGACCTATTTCACTAGCACGACTACGAAGTTCTGCTTCTTTACTCATTATAGAACCCATTACAGCTTTTGGATTTGCGCTTCCTTTATGTTTTATAGCATTCAACAATGCATGTTTATAAATTATTTCCTCTAGTTCATCCATAAATATCAACAAAATAAAAATTTTTTTCAAAAATTAATAAAAATAAGATTATATAAAAAATTAGTCTTTAATTAATTTCATTAAATATACATATGTTAATAACATTATAAATATATTACAATAATAATTCATTTTAAAAAAATGTGATGATTTTTTATGAAAAAAGATGATTGTATTAAAACTCCTAAAGATATTGATTGGGTATATTTTTGGAGTGAAAAATTAAAACAAAAAATTGATCGTAATAAAGATTGGGATAAAGCTGCACCCCATTTTGGTAAATCTGCAAAACGAGATGATTATCATACTCGTTTTATCCAAGAATTAGATTTGAATAAAGAGGACAGTGTTCTTGATTTAGGTTGCGGTGAAGGAAGTATTACATTACCTATTGCAAAAAAAGTTAAAACTGTAACAGGAATAGATTCTTCTAAAAAAATGCTTGAAATATTAAATGATAAATGCGAAAAAATGAATATTAATAATGTTAAAACAATTAAAATGGATTTGAATAATTTAAATGTTGAAAAATTAGGCAAATTTGATATTGTTATTGCTTCTAGATGTTTAAACAGTATCGTTGATATTGGAAATGTTTTAGATAATATTAATAAAATTGCTAATAAAAGGGTTTATGTTACTTTATTTGGACCAAATAATTGGAAGTTAGAAAAGGATTTTTATGAAAAAATTGGAAAACCTTTTAATGATTTTCCTTCACATGATTATTTTTTTAATATTCTTATAAGTAAAAATATTTACCCTAATGTTTTAAACTTAAATATTGGAAAATCTAGAGAGTATTCTAGTATTGAGGAAGCCTGTGAATCGGGTAAATGGAGAAGAGAATTATTAACTGACAAAGAATTAAAAATATTTTATGAGTATATTAATAAAATTATGGTTAAAAATCCAAAAACAGGCAAATATTTTAATCCAAATGATAAAGCAGATTGGGTGTTAATTTGGTGGGAAAAATAAAAATAATTAATTAAGAGGAAATTATAATGTTATTTAAAATTAAAATAGAGAATATTAATGATATAGATTGGAATTATTTTTGGAAAGAAGGATTAAAAGAAAAAGGCAATTTAGGTGCTAATAAAAATTGGGATAAAGCTGCAGAGCCATATGAAAAATTAAATGCTAAAGATGATTATACAGATAAATTAATTAATAATTTAATTTTAGATAAATCTGATTCATTATTAGATATTGGTGCTGGTGAAGGCTCTGTAAGTATTCCCTTAAGCGAAAAAGTTAAAAATATTACCTCAGTAGACTCTTCTAAAAAAATGATTGAATTATTTGACAAAAGAATCCGAGAAAAAAGCATTAATAATATTGAAACTATAGAAATGGATATTTCAGATATTAATTTAGATAGTATTGGTCATAAAGATATTGTTCTTGCTTCAAGAAGTATCAATTCATTTCCAGAAATGGAAGATTTATTAATTAATTTAAATGAAATAGCTAACAAATATGTGTTTATAACTTTTTTTGGACCTAATAATTGGAGAATGGAAAAGGAATTTTATAATTTTATTGATAAAAATTACACTGACCATCCATCATATGTTTTATTATTAAATTTATTAGAACAAATAGGAATTTATGCAAATGTTATAAATTTAGATGTGGGTCCAGTTAGAACATATGATGATATTGATGAAGCTATGGTTAATGGTAAATGGAAACTAGACAATTATAGCGATAAGGAAAAAGGCCAATTACATGAATTTTTAAGTAAAACATTACAAGTAGATAGTAAAACTAAAAAACTTTTTAATCCATTGGATAAACCAGATTGGATGTTGATTTGGTGGAAAAAAGAAGATCAAATGGAAATATAAATATTTTGAAAAAAAGGGATTATCTAAAATGAAAAGTGAAGAAAATATTGAAGATATTGACTGGGATTATATTTGGAAAAAAGAACTTGGTGAAAAAAAGCGTGAAAAGAAAGATTGGAATGAAATAGCTGATAAGTTTGGCAAGTGGATTGAAAAGGATGATTACCCAATTAAATTACTTAATCATGTGAAAGTTTCACCTAGTGATAGTGTTATGGACTTAGGTTGTGGTGAAGGTACTATTACTATACCTTTAGCTAAAAAGTCTGGTCATCTTTTGGCGGTTGATAAATCAGATAAAATGTTAGATTCAATTCAAGCCAAAATGATTGATGAGGGTTTAAGTAATATTATTACTTTAAGACAAGATATTTTAACTTTAAATAAAGATAATATTGGACAATATGATGTTATTGTAGCTTCTCGTTCTATTAACAGTGCTTATAATATGAAAGAAGTTTTGAGTAATTTAAATGATATTGCTCGAAAATATGTTTATATAAGTTTTTATGGGCCTAATAATCGTAAAGAAGAAAATAAAGCTCTTGAAGCAATTGGTAAGAAAGTACCTAGAAAATTTGATGAATATATAATTATATTTAACTTGTTAAATAGTATGGGAATTCATCCTAATGTTATTAATCTTGAATGTGAAAGTGTTAAAGGTTATGATAGTATAGATGAAGCAATTGAACGTTTTAATTGGAGAATAGGTAAAGTTTCAGATAAAGAGCGTGAAAAGTTAAATAATCATTTTAAAAAGAATTTAATACAAAACAGCGAAGGCAAATGGGAAAACCCAAATAATAAAGGAGATTGGATTCTTATTTGGTGGAAAAAAGAGATATAATGTTTTTAAATTTTACTATTTTTTACTATTTTTTTTATAAACAATTAAATTAATAAATCAAATCCAACAAAATTAATTATACTATTATAAAATTTAATTAAAAAATTTTTTCGAGGTGAATAAAAATTATTAAATTAAATAAAATAGTACTAGTGAGCATTTTTATATTAATTATTTGTAGTTTAGGTGTTGTTTCCGCTGCAGACACTAATAATATTGTTTCTGATGCAAATAATAATCTTTTAAGTAATGATAATGTTTCAAATTTAGAAACTATTAGTGTTGCTGATGAAAATCAAATAAGTTCTACAGAAAATGTAATTTCAGATTCTAATTCAGGATCTTTTTCTGATTTACAAAATCTTATTAATTCAAACAACAATTCTATAACTTTAGATAAAAATTATAAATATAATATTGCCACTGATTCCGCCTATATTAATGGAATCACCATTTCAAATGAGAATTATAAAATAAATGGTAATAATTTCACCATTGATGGATGTAATAGTGCTAGAATAATTAATTATGCTGGTACTGGAACATTAACATTAAACAATTTAAATTTAGTTAATGGAAAGACCACCCTAAATGGAGGTGCAGTATATGCTTTGAATGGTGGAAATATTCAAATTAGTGGAAGTAATTTAATTAATAATAGTGCTAATAATGGAGGAGCGGTTTACACTACTGGGGATGTAAATATAATAACCAGTCAACTAATTAACAATACTGCTAACACAGGTAGTGGTATTTATGCTGGAACTGCAACCATTAATTATAATATAATTAAAGGAAACTCATTAACTAATAAAGTGATTTATGTAACAAATACTGATAAATCTAATGTTAATTTTAATTGGTGGGGTAAAAATTTACCCGAAATAAATAATTTAAGTAATGTAAACACTGATTTCTTCGTAATTGCAACAATGAACTCTTATGATAATGTGATGGTTAATACAACTACTCCTATTGTAGTTAATTTAAATTCTTATATTGATACTAAAACTAATAAAACATTTTATTTAGGTCTTGAATTACCTTCTGATTATGTTAAATTTAATACCGATAATGGGAATTATAGTGTTAAAGAAGGATATTTAAATGATGGTTCTTTAACTACAATTTTTTTAAGTAATGAAATTGGAATAATTAATATTACTGCAAAAATTGATAATCAAACTGTTTATTTCCTTTTAAATATTACAGAAATTCCTAAAAATACTTTACTTTTCGGTGATGATTTTGAAGAATATTTTGGTGAAGGGAAAAATTTTACAGTAAAATTAACTGATATTTTAGGTAATCCAATTATAGGACAACATATAGGTTTAAACTTAACAAGATTAAGTGATAATGCAAGTAAAATTTATTGGGCTACAACTGACAATGAAGGATATGCACAACTTCAAATAAACCTTGCACCTGGATTATATACTGCTGGAGCATATTATGACAATGATAAATCTGGTTATATTGGCAGTAATACTAATAATAGTATGAAAGTTCTTAAAGTTGGTTTAACTGCTGATGATTTAAATATTAACTTTGGTGAAGCTGCAAATTATACTGTTACTCTTGCAACTCCAAATATAACTGTTATTGGTCAACATATTGCAATTAATCTTAGAGTTGCTAATAGTAATCTTAATAAAACTTACTGGTCAACTACAGATGTTAATGGAATTGCATTTTTACCTATTAATTTAGCTAGTGGAAATTATATAGCTACTGCAAGTTATGGTGGAAGTAGTATAACTACTAATATTGTTGTAAGTAAAGGTTACAGTTTAAGTATTCTTAATTGGGGAACTGGTGGAGATATTACTAAAAATAGTATATTATATAATTACATAACTAGTACTACTTCTCGTGGAGGTATTGTTGATGAAATAATTAATGCTGAAAAACAAGGAACAGTTCTTGTGAAATTCGGTAATGGAAATGGTCGTACAGTATTTATCAATGCAGGAATTCATGGAAATGAATTATCTTCACAAGCTGCAGCTTATCAAATAGCTGAATATTTATCTAATATGAAAGAAATCAATGGTACTATTTATATGATTTGTGATTTAATACCATATACTGCTCAATTAGGAGTACGTGAATATAATGGTGTTGATCCAAACAGACAAGCTACAATTTCAGGATCTGTTGCTAATAACTTAGTTAAATTAGCACTTAGTTTAAATATTGATGCTTTTGCCGATATGCACACTACTAAACCAGGAGGATTACCTGGAAATAATGTCATTATGGGTGCTTACAGTCCTAATAATGAAAGTGCTGTAATGGCCAATTATATTTCAAAGATTTCTGGATATGATACTCAAATTGTAACTTATGCTGGAGAAGTTTATCCAACTGCATTACAAGATAATGTTAATATAGCAGGAATTCCAGCTATTACTGGCGAAGTTGTTGTATTACATAATACCATTACACGTAGTAGTACACAAATCTCTTATAATTTCCAAATTGGATTTTTAATGTATAATGGATTTAATGTAAGTTTAGATAGTAATCCAAACTTTTAAATTTTTTTTCTCCTTTTTTAATTTTTTTTTAATTTTAAAATTTTATCTAAAAGTAATATATCAAACTTTTTTAAAACTCCGAATTTTATATAGTTAATAGAATAAAAAATTAATTAAGTGAATTTTTTAAAAAAAAATAGAGGTGTATAATGAAAAAAAATCGTTTAAAACTTATGATATCTTTTTTAATTTTTAGTTTTATCATTGTTAGTAGCTTATCTTGTATCTCTGCAAATGAAAATGTTACAGATTTTTCAAAAGAAGATATAAGTAACAATGATAATATTGGAATAGTTGAAGATGTTAATACTACAATATTAGGAATTTCAGATAATAACAAAGATAGTATTCAATCTATTTCAAATGAAAAATACAATAATACTAATACAAATAATTTAGAAAATAATCAAGTTAATAATATTTTAAGTGATAATTCAAATGCAATTTTAACAGCAGACAATCTCACTAAATATTATTGTTATAATGACTCATTCATAACTAAATTAACTGATAATGATGGTAATGTATTAAATAATCAGAACATATCAATTAATTTAGCAAATAGTTATGGGAAAAATATTACATATACTTGTTTAACCAATGATAGTGGCGAAGCAAGTTTAAGTATCAATTTAGGGCCCGGACTTTATTATGTAACAAGTTCTTATCAAAATATTACTATTAATAATATTATTAAAGTTTTATCAGGTAATTATTTAAATGCAAATGATTTTTATGAAACTTATGGAGAAGGTTTGAATTTCACAGGTACTTTAAAAGATAGTGATGGAAACCCACTTATAGGTATGCATATTAGTCTTAATTTAACTAGACTTTCAGATAATCAGAGTAAAGTTTATTGGGCTACAACAGATATTTATGGAGAATATAGTTTACAGATTAACCTTTATCCTGGAGATTATACTACTGAAAGTTCATTTTATGGATTTAACAATACCAAATATAGTTACCCTGCAGCAGATAGTATAATTAATTCAATGATAGTTTATAGTCTTAATGAAACTACTAATGATAATTATGTTAGCCTTAATAGCATATTAACTACAGCTTCATTTTTAAAAAATTATATTGTCGTTAATGGTACTTTACCTTCAACTATAAATTTAAATAATAAAAATTTTAGTATTGCACAATTTTTAGATTTAATGACAAAAGCAATAATTGAAATAAATAATGGATCTAAAGAGGATATTGAAATTACAAATGTTTCAAATGCGAAAAATTGTAATATTGAAAGTTTAACTGGAACTTTATCAAAAGATGATATTGTTTCTATGGCATCACGAATAGAAAGTTATATTATTAAAAATAATCGTGCAGCAAATTATGATTCTAGTAATGGTATTGGAAAAATTTCCTATGAAAATTATGTAAATATATTTGCTGAAACATTAAGTTATTATAATCAAAATAATGTTCTTCCTTCAAGTATTGCTGTGAATACAAATATTATGAAAAAAGGAGGAGTTACAGAGGTTATAAAAACAAGCTCTGGTTCATATACTTTAACTACTCTTCTTTGGGGAACTGGTGGGGATTTAACTAAAAATAGTGTTTTAATGAATAATATTGAATCTACTAGTTTAACTACTCAAGTATTAGATGCAAGTAAAAATGGTACTGTTTTACTTACTTTTGGAAATGGAAATGGAAAAACAGTGTTTATTAATGCAGGTGTTCATGGAAATGAATTATCATCTATTGCTGCTACTTTTAAACTTATTAATATTCTTGCTAATCTAGATCAAAGTAAAATTAATGGTACAATATATGTAGTTTGTGATTTATGTCCAGCTAGTGCAGCTACCAGTACTCGATATTTTAATGGTGTTAATTTAAATAGTGTAGCTAACGTAGATGGAACTGTAAGTAATAACCTTATTAAAATTGCTAAAAGTTTAGGTACTAATATTTTTGGAGATTTCCATTGCACTCAACCTGGAGGAAATCCTGGTGCAAATACTGTTTTTGGTACTTATAAACCAACTAGTGAAAGTGCAACTATAGCTTCTTATATTGCTAGTAAATGTAGTGTTTCTAAAATCATTTACAGTTATGCCGGTAGTGAATATGAAGGTGCTGTTGAAGATGTTTGTAATCTTAATAGTATTCCTGCAGTAACTTGTGAAGTTTTAACTTCTCATGGAACTATCGCAAGTGGAACTGTTAACAAGTCTTTTAATATGATGAATGCTTTATTGAATTATGCTGGAATCAATATTTAAAAATTAGTAATAAAAATTAATATTTAAAAAAAAGGAAGGTTAAAATTTTTTAAACCTTCTATAAAAAATTTTATTCTTTTTATTTATCAAAAAAAAATATTTGAATTATATTTAATGTAAACAACTTCTTGCAACTTCCCGTACTACGAAGTTTGTATCATCTTTAGATATTTTAAATAGTAAATCATGATTATTAATTTTTTTAACAGCAGCCGCTCGCACTTCAAAATTTTCATCATTTACTGCAATATCTTCCATTAATAAACGATTATTAGATTTTTCAACACAATCTTTTCGAATTTCCCAATTTATATCATTTTTAGCTAATTTATCGAAAATTTGTGAATTGGTAATCTTTTCTAAAGCAGCTTTTCTTATAACCCAATGTTCATCATTTAATGCTATTTTTTCTATAACTTTTTCATATGGAATTTTATCTAATGCTGCTTTTCTAACCTTGTAATTTTTGTCTAAAAAAGCAATGTTTTCAATTATAGTTGGATCTTCAATTTTTTCTAGTGCAGCTCGTCGTACCCACCAATGATCATCATTTAATGCTACATATTGAATTACTTTTTGGTCTTTTATTTTTTCTAGTGTACTTCTTCTTACATCTGGATTGTCATTGTATAAAACTATGTTTTTGAGTATTTTAGGATTATCAATTTTCTGTAATGCTTGTTGTCTTAAATCAATATTTTTATCATTTGATGCTATAGTTTCTAGAAAATCTTGATTTTCAATTTTTTTTAAGGCTTCGCTTCTAACTAACCAATTTTCATCAGTTAAGGCTATTTTTTGAAGGAGTTTTATATCATCCGTAGTTTTTATAGCATTTTGTCTTTCTGACCAATTTTCGCTATATACTCCTTTATGAAAAGTTTTGTCAATAATTCCCATAGATGAAAAAACCCCTTTTTATTTGTTATTTTAATATTATTATCTTTTAGTTTATAAATAAATTTTTTTTTAAGACTTTCTATTTAAAACAAAATCTGCAATTAAACTAAGTGAAGTTTTAGCTTCAGAATCAGGCAATATTTTTAGTATTTCCTTAGCTTTATTAACATTTAATTGAGCAACATCATGAGCATATTGAATAGTACCATATTTTTTAAAAATATTAATAGCTTCATCTACTTCATCTTGTGTTGAATTAGTATTTTTAAGAATTTCAATTAATCTTTCAGAATCATCATCATCTGCTTTATCTAAAGCTTTAACAACCATCAAAGTCATTTTACCCTCAGCAATATCACTACCAATAGGTTTACCTAAAGACTCTTCATCACTAACAACATCTAAATAATCATCCTGAATTTGGAAAGCAAGACCAATAAGTTTACCATAATCATACATAGCATTTATAACTTCTTCATCAGCTCCACCCATAATCGCACCAGATTTAGTGGCAGTAGCAATTAAAGCACCAGTCTTTTTAAAAATCATATCTAAATATGCATCTTCTTTAACTGTGAAATCCCCTTCAAAACTCATATCACTAGCTTGGCCCTCACAAATTTTAACACAAGAATCAGCTACTGTAGCTAAGGTCTTATTAATTTGTTCAAAATTAAGATTCTCACCTTTACTAGTTATAATCATTTCAAAAGCTTTACTAAATAAAGTATCTCCAGCTAAGATTGCTAATGGTTCTCCCCAAACTTTATGAACAGAAGGTTTACCTCTTCTCATATCATCTTTATCCATAATATCATCATGAATAAGTGAAAAAGTATGAATTAATTCAATAGCTGCAGCAGTTTGAACTGTAGAAGATTTGTTTCCACCAACAGCTTCACTAGTAATTAAAGTTAAAGAAGGACGTAACATTTTACCTCCAGCTTTAGTTAAATACTTTGAAGCATCACTTAACTCTTCAGGTACAATGATAGATAAATTTTCATCAATAGAATCTATAACCACTTGTGAATTTTCTTTTAAAATTGATACAACATCAACCATTATAATTTTCCTCCACCTAAATTTATAAAAAAATATCCCAAAAAATTTTAAATAAAAACATTATGAAATGTAAAATAATTACTTAATATAATTTTTAACAAAACTTATATAAAATTCATTCTAAAAGTTTTCTAAAAAAAAGGAGAATAAAAAAATTATTCTCCATTAAAAACTTGTGCTTGTGCATTACGTAAAATATGAACATCTTTACCTATACGATATCCTTCTTCCTCTGCAAGTTCACCATAAGCTGTTAACATAGATAGTTCTCCATGGGCAGGTATTATATGTTTAGGTTTTAGCATTCTTAAAAATTCACGATGATCTTCACGACCAGCATGTCCGGATACATGGGCATTTGAGTATATTCTTGCACCTTTAGTAATTAATCTTGTTTCTAAAATATGACGATTAGCTGCATTAGTTGGATTAGGAATAATAGGTGCAGAAATAATTACATTATCACCTTTCTTTATATTATATGGAGTACGTCCACCAGCTATTCTAGGAAGTAAAGCATCAGGTTCACCTTGATGTCCTGTGGTAACTAATAAATATTTTTCAGGATGATCATCAGCTTTTGCAAGTGCTTTATTAACTGATTTTGGATGACCATAAATATTAGCATTCTTTGGTAAATGTAATAATCCCATTTTTTCTGCTAAACCACAATATCGTTCCATACTTCTACCTAAAAAGAGAATTTCACGATTTCCTTTAGCTGCAATATCTGCAATTGCTTGGATACGTTCAACATGTGATGAAAATGTTGTTATAATCATTCCTTTATCTTCTTCCATTGGACCTTTCATTAAATCTTCTAAAATCACTCTAGGAACTCTTTCAGAATAAGTTTTTACTTGGTCATAATTTTGAGCATTAGTTGTTTCAACTATTAAACATAAAACTCCTTTTCGACCTAATTCTTTTAAACGATTATAATCTGGAGGTGGACTTATTTTTTGATGATTATCAAATTTAAAATCTAAAGCATAGACAATAATTCCTTCAGATGTGTGTAATACTGCAATTACTGCTTGAGGTATACTGTGAGTTGATTGAACAAATTCTAAAGTAATATTTTTAGATAATTGTATCTTACTACCAGGATTTAATGATTTAATTGGATTATGAACTTTAAATTTTCGTTCACCCTTAATAGTATTTTCTATTAATGCTGTAGTAAACGGTGTTCCAATTAAAGGAGCATCATAACGATGCGCAAGTTTTGCTACTGCACCAATATGATCTAAATGACCATGAGTAAAGATAATACCTTTTACTTTACCATCTACATCTTTCATTAATGTATCATCAGGAATTACTCCTCTTTCTATTAAATCTAAACTGTGCATTCTGTCTATATCTGTATCTTCATGTATGTTTATTCTATCTAAGTGAATACCCATATCAAAAATGATGACTTCATCATTTACTTTTACGGCAGTCATATTTTTTCCGACTTCTTCGTATCCACCTATTGCTATAACTTCTACTGTCATAAATTAGTTTCTCCTTGCATAAATTTTTGTGTTAAATCCCCGTTGTTCCAACCATTCTTTAGTTTTGCCTTTAATTATTAATGAAGAATTTTTTAATTCATCTAAATTTTTAGCACCTACTAAAAACATGGCTATTTTCAAAGATTCATTAAATTGATTTATTAAATTAATTAAATTTTCAAGTCCATAATAAGCATTTTTAAGAGCAGGTAATGCCATTCCAACACTATCAGCACCTAAAGCAATAGCTTTAGCTGCATCTAAACCAGAACGAATACCTCCAGAAGATATTACTGGAACATTAACTGTATTTACAACTTCAAAAGTACTTACAGCTGTAGGTATACCCCAATCCCAGAATAACTCTCCAAGATACTTATCTTTTGCACGAAAAGTTTCAACAGCAGCCCAACTAGTACCACCAGCACCTTCCACATCGATGTAGTTCACTCCAGCATTTTCCAATAATGAAGCGTCTTCAGAGCTTAATCCACATCCAGTTTCTTTAACCATAACAGGCACATCTACGAGATCAGTGATTTTACTTATAGAATCTAAAAATCCTTCACTATTAAGATCTCCTTCAGGTTGTATAGATTCTTGTAAAGGATTTAAATGAACAGCTAATATATCTGCATCAAACATTTTAACAGCATCTTCAGCAAGATCTATTTGAGGAGCTCCAATATTTCCTAACAATAATGCATTAGGAGCATATTCTCGAGCAACAGTATAAGTATCATTAAGTTCTGGATGTTCAATTGCTGCTCTTTGACTACCTAATCCTAAACCTATATTTTTTTCTTCTGCAGCTAATGCTAAAATCTTGTTTAATTTTTTAGCTTCTGGATGACCACCAGTAATTGCAGTGAAAAAAAGAGGAGAATCTAATTTTTTACCAAAAGCAGAAGTAGAAATATCAATCTCTTCTTTATTTATTTCAGGTAAAGCTTTATGTAACAATTCTATATCATTAAATCCAGTTGTTTTGTTCTTAAAACTAACATCTTCATTATTACAAATGTTTAGATGTTCTGATTTTCTATTAGATATCATAGATATTCTTCCTTAATTTTTATAATAAACTCATTATGGTTATAATGAAAATTTTTTTTTAATTAATAAATTTTTTCTTTTATATTAATTTCTATTTTTTCTATTATTCTACTTACTCTATTTTTATCAAATTTCCTCACTAAAATTTTTTTTATTAATTTTTTAATTGATTAAAATGATAATGATAAAAGTTAATTTACTAAAAGTATTATTTTTTCGATTTTTGTATTAAACCTTTTTTATATAATTTACTATTAAATTTTTTAATAGTTATATTCTTCTAATTTACTTGTTAATTTAGTACCTATTACTGGCTTTGATTGTAAAGCATTTGCTATAGTTTTTGGAGTATTAGCATTAATTATTTCACTATCAATTCCAAGATTAGCTAATTCTAATAATTCTTTAACTTTACCAACCATACCCCCAGTAACATCAATATTAGTTGTAGATTCTAATTCTTCTATTTGATTTAAATTAGTTAAAACTGATATTAATTTACTATCTTTATGATTTTTTGGGTTTTTTGTGTAAACTCCATTTACATCTGTACCAAGAATTATATTATCTGATTTAAGAATTTTAGCTATGTATTGTAAAATTTGATCTCCTGAAATTATGGCCATTTTTAATTCTTCATCTAACACAATATCCCCATATAAAACTGGAACATACCCTTCTTTAATATATTTTTTAATTAATCCTAAACGAAATTCATATATTCTTTTATCAACTGTTGTTACAAAAGATGAAGGAGGCATGCTAACTACTGGAATATTATGTTTTATTAAACTGTCACAAATTATTGAATTTAATTTTTTTACTTGATTTTGTATTTCTGCAAAACCTAAACGTTTAAATGGATAATCCTCAATTGGGAAGGATTCTCCTATTTTATATTTACTAGCTGGAGGATGACCAAATGATCCAGCACCATGAACTATAATTAAACCATCAGATAAATCAGAATTTAAGTCATCAGAATGTAATGATTCTTCAATTTCACTTGCAATACGCTCAAGATTTTCATAATTTACTTCTGGTTTTGCTAAGTCTTTTTTTGTTAATATACTTCCACCAATTTTTAATATAATCATGAGAACACGGCTTTATGTTTAATTGTAATATATATAATTTATTTTATTAAATAGAATCTTTAGTTAAAACTCCATCTTTAGAGAATTTTATTTTTAAAGTATTATCATATCTATTGATAGCTTTCATAACTTTATCAGGATTATGAGGGCATAAAGCAATTATACTTCCTCCTCCACCTGAACCTGTAATTTTAGAACCTAAAGCACCATTTTTACGTGCTAAATAAATCATTCGAGATAATTCTGAAGTATTTACTCCTAAAGAATCCAATAATCCTTGATTTATATTCATTAATTCCCCTACTTTAGATATATCATTTTTTAAAATTGCTATACGAGCTTCATTGGCTATAAATCCCATATCTTCAATTATAGGGTTAATTATGTTTGGATAAGCATCTTTAAGATTTTTAACATTTTTTACCATTTTTCCAGTATTACCGTATTTTGTGGTAAATCCTATAACAAAATTAGAGTTTATATGATTTGTGAAACTGATTGGTTTTTTCTCTCTAGAAAGATAAATTAAACCACCATAAGTACTCACAATAGTATCTAACGGACTAGCCATACCTTGAACATCTAATTCAACATTATAAGCGTCTTGAGCCAATGATTCTTTTGTAAATGGAATATCATGATAATCAAATAGGGCTGCTAATGTTGCAACAGTAACAGCTGCTGAAGATCCTAAACCTGAACCAATAGGTATATTTATTGATAATAATATTTCAATAGGAGTATGATCATGAAATTTACTTAAAGCATTTAAAATATATCTTATTATCCCAGGTTTCCCATGTTTAAGAGAGTAAGATTCTTTACGAGTATCTAATATTGCTTCAAAGTTTAAATCTTTAGATTTTAAAATTGTATTTTGATTTCTTGATCTTCTAATTTTGACTGTAGCTCTTTTATTTACAGCACCGGCAATAGCAGGTTCACTATATACAACTGAGTGTTCACCAAATAAAATTGTTTTTCCAGGTGCTGAAGCTACAGATTCCATTTTTAATCATCAAATTTTTATTTTTTTTATATATCAATATTTTACTTTATTTTAACATTTTTCCTTTATTTATTTAAATATTGCAGAGCCATAACCTACAACTGAGTTATAATCATGTGTAACATTACCACTAGTAGAATATTTTAATACTTTAGATATACCTTCTCCCTTAATTTTTGAATAATTTATAGCAACCATTGCAGGAGCATAACCACACATTGTAATATTATTAGACTTAACATCTGAAAGTAGTTTTAATGAATCCATATTTTTAATATCTTCAAGTATTAAATTATCTAAATTTTCGGCTATCTTTTGATTATTAAAATGACTTAAATCAGAACTAGCAATAACACGAATATCACGACCAGTAACATCTTGTGCTTTAATTATAGCATCCAAAATATCATCCACAAATGCGGAATCCTGAACCCCCATACAAATAGGTACTATTTTAAAATCTTTAGAAAAATATTGTAAAAAAGGTAACTGGACTTCTATACTATGCTCTTGCATATGGGCCTCAAAATTAGAACTTGCGAACTTAGAATTATTAATTAATTCCTTAGAAAAAATTTCATCTACTGAAACATGTCCTAAAGGAGTAACCCATTCTCCTTCAGAAAAAACACTTAATGGATCTCCTAATCCTGTATGATTAGGACATAAAATGACAAAAGTATCAGGAAAACCATCTAAAGCTAATTCAGCATAAGAATTACTTGCAACAGCACCTGAATACATATAACCTGCATGAGGAACTAATATGCCAGTTAACATGGAATCTTTATATTTAGATCTAGATAGAGTTGGGATTTCTCCAAAACCACTTGATGATTTAAATGCATCCTCAATACTATCTAATAAATATCTCACATTACTTTGATAAAAGCTTCCTGCAACTACAGGTTGTCTAATCATAATAAACATTACTCCGAAAAATAAATTATTTTTTAACCCTAATATTATAATAATATTTATTTTAATAACCTATAATATTTTTTACAAAAAAGGGATGGAAAAATAAAATAAAATATAGTATTATTTTTAATTTTTCTTTCTTTTATCTAGAATTTTAATTCAAAGTCTGCAGCTTCAATATCTAATTCATCTTCCGGACCAATTGTACCTCTTTCTCTTAATAATTGTCTAGCTAATAACCAGTATACAAGAGCAATAGCTTTTCTACCTTTATTGTTTACAGGTACAACAATATCCACATTAGTAAGTAAGTTTTCAGTATCACATAAACCTACAACAGGGATTCCATTTTGTTTAGATTCTAAAACAGCTTGTGCATCTGATCTTGGATCAGTTACAACAATAATTTTTGGTTCTATGAATTTATGATAAGTTGGATTAGTTAAAGTTCCAGGAATAAATCTACCAGGTATAGTTTTACAACCAGTGATTTCTCCGAATTTTTTTACTGGAGCTTGACCATATTGTCTTGTAGCTACTACAAGAATATCATCAGCATCATATTGTGCTAAGAATTTAGCAACTTGACAAATACGTTCATCAGTTTTACGTATATCTAAAACATATAAACCGTCTGATCTTACACGGAAAATATATCTTTCCATATCATGAGTTTTTTGTTGAGTTCCTATATGTAAACCTGCTGCTAAATAATTATCTAATGGTATTAAAAGTTCTGACATTTAATTCACCTTAATATTAATTTTTTTTTTTATTTTTGTAATTTATTTTGTTAATAATTTTTAATTTTGAAATATTTTTAAAATTTTAAATCAGCCATTTCTGGGTCTGGTAATTCTTCTTCAATACGAATAAGTTCGTTTAATTTTGCAATACGTTCTCCACTTATTGCTCCAGTTTTAATTAAAGGAGTTCCAAGTGCAACAGCTAAATGAGCAATAGTTTCATCAGTTGTTTCTCCAGATCTATGAGATACTACAGGAACATAATTGTTTTCTTTTGCTAATTGAACTGTTTTATAAGTTTCAGTTAAAGAACCAATTTGATTTGGTTTGATTATTAAACCATTAGCTGCGCCTTTTTCTATTCCTTCAGCTAAAATTTCTTTATTTGTAACAAATATATCATCACCACAGATAATACATTTATCTCCTACAGCTGAAGTTAATTCAGAAAAGCCATCAAAATCTTTTTCATCAAATGGATCTTCTATAAAGAACATACCATAAGTATCTATGATATCTTTAACATATTCAACTTGTTCACCACTATCTCTACTAATACCATCTTGAGCATAAACATATTTGTTTTCATCTTTATCCCAAAATTCAGAAGCAGCAAAATCTAAAGAGGGTTTAATAGTTATTCCTAATTCATCTCCAACTTCTTCACATGCTTGAGATTGAATTTCTAAAGCATTATCATTTGAAATGTTAGGTATCCATCCACCTTCATCACCTTTACCACCTGTAAAATTACTGTCTTTGGATTGGATTAATTCTTTAAGTCTTTTATGTATTGCAGAGTTAGCAAAAACAGCTTCAGATATATTAGATGCACCTACAGGTACAACTAAAAATTCTTGAATATCAGGAGCATTAGGTCCTGCATGTTCTCCACCATTCATCATGTTTCCTAATGGGTAAGGTAATTTATTAACCATATTTCCACCTAAGAAACGGTATAATGGTAAATTGTATGAATTTGCTGCTGCTTTTGCTGCAGCCATAGATACAGCAACAGTAGTGTTACCACCAATAGATGACATATTATCAGTACCATCTATTTCTTTTAACACATAATCTATATCTGAAATGTCTTCAGCAGCCATACCTATAAGTTCAGATGATATAACATCTTCAACTTCACTAATAATTTGATCTACCCCTCCTTGAGGGAAAGAAACAACTTCTCTAGAACCTGTACTAGCACCTGAAGGTGCAGCAGCTCGACCAAATCCATTCCATGTGAGAATATCTACTTCTACAGTTGGATTTCCTCTACTATCTAATATTTTTCTAACACGGACATCTTCTATAATACTATCCATAAAAAAACACCACATTAATTTTTTTTAAACATTTTTTAATATATTTTTAAAAATTATTATCATGCACCAATTAATATCACATATTATTAATTTATTATGGATTATTAATTTAATTCCATGTTCCTCTTACCATAAAATCTACTTTGAGATTAACTAAAGAATCGTTAATCTTATAAAAAATTAGTAGTTCGATTCATAGATTGCTTATGATAATAATTTTTTTAATTAGTTAAATTTATTTTAAATTTTTATATATACTATTAGTATTGATTTAATACTAAATAAATCTTTACTCATAAATAAGTTATTATAATATGATTTATGATGAAATTTTTTTTTAAAAAATTTATAAAAAAACAAGATTATTAAGTTAAAATGTTATTCTCTAGGTTTAACATCTAAAGGTAAAACATTCTCTTTTAATTCAGCAAGAGCAATATCAATAGGATCATCATCTTCAGTAACTTTCACTAAAGGTTTAGCACCCATAGATAATTGTATAGCTCTAGAACCTAAAAGTCTAGCTTTTTCAAATCTTGTATATTTTTTTGCTGTTGATTTTTTTGTACTTGTTTTTTTAGCAGGCATATCTTAATTACTCCTTTTATTTAAAAAACATTCACAAATAAAAATATAATTTTTATTTAATTGTAAAAGAGTGAATAAAAATAATAAAAAGGTTTCTATTCCCAAGTTTCCACATGAGAAATGAGCATTCTTCTACAACAATATCTGTCAATACCCATATCATCTAGAATAGCTTTTGAATCTTCTCCATCAGCTAATCTACTTTGATATTCATCAAAGTATGCAGAAACGGGTTTTCCACAACTAATACATCGTATAGGTATCATCTTAAATCATCATTTCCTATTTTATTATTATAATTTTTAATTTTCATATATCTTTTTAAAGATCTTTTTAAAACATAAAAAAGTTAATTCATTAATTAAAAATAATGAATTTATCTGTAACTTTTTTGTTTACGAGCTCTTGCCCCAGGACCACCAAATTTCTTTGGTTCAGAACGTCTTGGATCACCAACTAACATTGTTCTGTCATATTGAGTGAATCTTTCTTTAAGATCTACATCATTAGTCCATTGAACTAAACCTTTAGCAATTACCATACGAGCAGCTTCTGCTTGACCCATTACTCCTCCACCTTGTACATGTACATTGATGTCAACAGTATTTATAAGGTCTTCACCAGCTAATTCTAATGGTTCATATAATTTTAAACGTGCTAATTCAGGATCGTAAAGTTCAACTGGAGATTTATTTACTCGTACTCTACCTTTACCTTCTTGAACGGTTCCTCTAGCAATAGCTGTTTTACGTTTACCGCTTGTGTGAACAACTTTTTTCATAGTTACACTCCGTTTATTTATTTTAATTTGTTTTAATTGTAATTTAATACTTTTTATCTAGAAATCTACACCTAAAAGTTCAGAGATTTCTCCTAATTTAATACCCTTTTTAACATGAGTATATTCAGCATCAGGAATAGTTTCAAGGTTTGCATCAGCATATTCTGCAGGAACACCAACAAAAGCTTTTAATCCTTTGTAAGCAACTCGACCTTTAGTTTTTTTAGTAGGTAACATTCCTTTAACAGTTCTTCTGAATATATCTTCTGGTCTTCTAGGATATTTAGGACCTAAATCACGAGGGTTAGATATACTTTTTCTATCTACTCGTTGTTTATATCTTGCATAAGCCCAATCTTTATTACCAGTTAACATAATTTTTTCAGCGTTAAGAACAACTATCTCTTCACCTTCAAGAAGTTTTTTACTAGTTACACTAGCAAGTCTTCCTAAAATATGTCCTTCTCCGTTAATAATCATAATAAACACCTATTATAATATTTTTCATATATTTATTTTTTTTAAATTAATAATTCCTAAATAAGCTTATTGCATAATCTTGACATTAGAACCTTTTGGGTTCTTTTCAACTAAATCTGCAATGGAAATACAATCTCCACCAGCTTTTTCAATTTCAGCTTTAGCAGTTTCAGAAAATTTTAATGCTGCGACAACAACTTTATGATCTAAATTTCCATTAGATAATACTTTTCCTGGAATAACAACTGTATCATTTTCAGAAGTATATCTATTAATGTTTGCAACATTTACTTCTGGTTGATTTCTTGTTGATTTTTCTAATTTAGCTGCCACTGATTTCCATATAGCTACATCTTCATCATAAGATTTTTTTCTTAAGTTATGAGCTAATGCAATAAGGTTAGGATTAGTTTTAATAACATTTCTAGCCATTATTAGCTTCCTCCTTTACTAAATGTAATAAACTCATCTGCTTTATTTGATAAAACATCACAAGCTTTTAATAAAACCTCTTTAGGAGGCATTGATCCATCTGTTTCAATTTTAAATATAAAATTATTTTCTTGATACCCTACATTAATGTATTTTTTGGAAAATTCATTTCCATTTTCATCTTTGACTAGTTGCTTTTCGCAGGCTCTTTCACATGCTTTACATAATGTACATGATTCAATATCAGTAACTTCAATTTTTCCTTTCTTTTTATTAGCTTTAAGGATTTTCTTCGGACATGCTTCGACACAAGCATAATCGATATTTAAATCATCATTAAATGTAATTTCAGGATATTGTTTATAAGCACATACTGTAGTAGGTACCCATTTTGCATGATCTTTCCCAATACCTAATTGAGCGATAGCTTCTAATTCTACATTTTGACCTTCTTTTAATTTTAAAAGAGGTATGGTATCATATACAGGTTTAATTTTTGAGTCAGAAGAAACTAAATCTTTAGAGTAAATAACTCCTGGACCAGATTTATTTAATGTTAAAGATACACTGCATTTAGGACAATGATCTCCACAGTCACAATTATCTGGCATGACTAATCCGTCAACAGCATCTAAATCAGAAACTAATGGAGTTAAACCTAAACGATGAGCTAATACCTCATCAAACATAGCAGAATCGTTTTGAACCATATAAACATCTTCAATTGCCATTTTTGGTACTTCCATCATAGCGATTCTTCTTATTGCATTGACAAAAGGTACTTCCGCATCACGGATGATAAAAGTAATCTCATCATCAGTTTGATTTTTGACTTCAATCTCCATATTAAACCCCTTCTTAAACTCTTCTTCCTCTCTTTCCACCAGGACGTCCGGTACCATCGTGAGGTATAGGAGTTACATCTTCTATTTTTCCTATTTTAACTCCAGCTCTAGCAAAAGCACGAATTGTAGCTTGTGCACCAGGACCTGGACTTCTAGGACCATTTCCACCAGGAGCTCGGACTTTTATATGTAAACCCACAAATCCTTTTTCTTTAGCATCATCAGCAGCACGAGTAGCTGCTTCCATACCTGCAAAAGGAGATGCTTCTTGTCTATCAGAACGTACAACTTTACCACCAGACCATTGAGTAATGGTTTCAGCACCAGTGATATCAGTTACAGTAATAATAGTGTTATTAAATGATGAGTAAATATTAGCTATTCCCCATTTTTCATTTTTTGCCATAATTTATCAACCCTTGAATATTATTCTGTTTGTTCTTCCACTTTGTTTTGAGTTTTATTATAATCTTCAATTTGTTTTGCAACAGGAGATGATCTATAAAATCCTATAAGATCTTCTTCTCCTTTTTGAACTACATAACTTGGAGAATCAATCTTTTTATTATTCAATGTAATATGACCATGAACAATAAACATTCTTGCTTCTTTAGCAGTTCTAGCTAAACCTTTTTGATAAACCACAGTTTGTAATCTTCTTCTAAAAATATCTTCCACAGTTAAATTAAGAATATCTTCTAATTCCGCATTATCTGGTAATACGCCCTCTCGGATTAAATGTCCTAATAATTCTCTTTTTTGAACTTTTATTTCATCTTGAGCGAAACCTAATAAATATCTAGCATCCCGACTATAGTTTCTTACTAGAGTATCAGCTTTCCAAATTTCCTTTTTGTTTTTTAATCCATATTTGGACATAAGTTTGTTTTCTGATTTTATTCTATCAGCATTCCAAGGATGAGGTGGAGTATCATATTTCTTTCTTGCTTTTCTTGGACTTCCCATTATATTATCTCCTTAATAATATTTTAGTAAATATAATTGATTAATAAGAATTAAATAATTAAATTAATTAATCTTAAAATAGTCTTCTTGATAAAGTTACTTTAATCTATGGTAACTTTGCTGGTCTTGTTCTTTTTACACCAACAGAAGATCCATGTCTAAATGTAGCTTTAGTTCTTTGACCTCTAACTGGTAATCCAGCTTCATGTCTTCGACCTTTGTAACTTCTAGTTTTCTTCATTCTGTTTAAATCATCTCTTAAAGTCATGTCAAGATCTGATTCAATTAAATGAGTAGTTTTACCAGTAGCATAATCTCGTCTTCTGTTTAACATCCAATCTGGAATTTCAGATTCCATAGGATTTTCTAAAATATCTTCTATTTTTTTAACATCTTCATCAGGCATGTAACCTATTTTTTGATTAAGATCTAAACCTAAGATAAGACAAATGGAACGGGATAAAGATAATCCAACACCTTTAATATCAGTTAAAGCATATTCGGCAGTTTTATTACCGTCTACATCCTTTCTTGAAATACGCACTAAGTGCTTAAAATCGTCTTCCATAAAATTAACCTCCGCTTAGTAGAGCGAACTCGCGAGACGTAGCGAATTCGAATGTTTCAATAAGAATTTTAAAAAATTCTTTTAAAACACAGTTTTTCAACAGTTTTTAAAACTTAACTAAAAAAAGTACATTAGTTAAGAGTGCAAAATTATATCAGATTTATAATAAGATTTATAATCCATAATAAAAAATAATTGATTAGATTATAAAAATAATAAATACTAATAAACGCCGAGACTGGGATTTGAACCCAGGAGGGGAAAATCCCCACGAGATTTCCAGTCTCGCGCCTTACCAGGCTAGACTATCTCGGCATGGTATAATAAATAGTATAAACCTATATACACAGGATTAATTACTAATAATAAATATTGTTAAAATTTATTTTTAGATAATAAAAAAAATAGTTTAATTAAAAAATATATTTATTTATGTAAAAATAAACATAATCGACTATCATAATTACCTGATAAAAAAATATTGTATTTTATCATATTTAAATGTTTTGATTAAAAATTTATTGGCTCTGTCAAAAATTTAGTTGATGATTTTGGTTTTTATTTTTTATGTTCCAGAATTCTAGTTTTAGTTTGAATCTGTTGATTAATCCGGTTTTTGTTTTCATTAGTCTTTTAATATGTTTTGGGAATACTTTTTGGAATATATTCTCGATTTTGTTACTCGTACGACTAATGTTAGTGTTTTTAATGTAATATGTTAAGTTTTTGAAGTAGGGGACTATGAATTTCCATAAGATTTTGAAAATTGGTTCAGGTAGGGTTTTTTGTTCTTTGATAAGTTTATCTCTGTTTATTTTAGCTGTTTCTAAGTCTGGAGCATCCATAATATTGAAAATTTCATGTTTAAAACTTTTTACAGATTCAATATCCTCAAAACTTAATTTGTTTTGTTTTAAGTAAATCATTTTATGTCTCATGTTTACTTTTTTTTGTTTTAGTGTGAAACACACAAAATTGATGTTTAAAACCTAATTTTCGTATAGGTTAGCGATTACTCAATATTTTAAATCAATACACAATATAGTTACAATCTTGATTGTAAGTGGATTATGCTTAAAAACTTGTAAAATACTTTTTCTAACTCAAAAATGGGCTAAATCATAGGAAACAATAGTATTACTTTGTAGGTCGAATAAAAGCTAAAATATAAATTCCCAATACACTGTTAATTTTAACCCACAAAGCATCAAACAAGTAATAACCAGAAAGACTATAAAAATCATTATCAAAATCATATTCTAAGCCTAATAAAATGTTTTCAACACTTATGATAAGAAATATCAACATTATGGATTTCTTTTAACCTATGCATGATTTTTACGAAATACTATACACCACTAATACTATAAGATTTAAGGACAAAATCAATCACAGGCTTAGTAATATTCCTATTAATCCCAACTATAGAGGACAAATCAGCACTAAAAACATTACCGCACCTAGTGCATTTATATCTTTGAACTTTACAAGTTTGATTCCCAAAGTTCATGAAAATCAATTCACGTTCAATTTTACCATCTTTAACATTATGGCGAGACCCACACACTGGACAAACAGCAAC